>Ga0075158_10000236_pt1 | contig 44545 bp, 37 predicted proteins | sample JI91814BDNA_FD_70968 | JGI IMG/M metagenome (GOLD analysis project Ga0075158, IMG submission 70968) | Wastewater effluent complex algal communities from Wisconsin, to seasonally profile nutrient transformation and Carbon sequestration -... | ecosystem: Engineered > WWTP > Effluent > Algae... | reverse complement strand
TGGTCTCATTAGCCGCACGCGTTAGCGTCGGTTTTACATTTCTATCGGTACACGGCCGCAGTTGCGCACGTCGTCTGCAACAGGGTCGCCGCATAGGACCAACCGGCTGCAACGCTTGGTCTCATTAGCCGCACGCGTTAGCGCCGTTTTTACTTTTCTATCGGTACACGGTCCCAGTTGCGCATGACGTCTGCAAAATCGGGTGCCTTATTGGACCCATTCACTGCAACGTGCATGAAGAATGGAATGGTTGCATCCGTCGCTGCGCGAACGGGAAACCGACGCTAACGCGTTGGGGCTAATGGGAACCAGGGGCACGTACAAATGTACGCAAACACTACTCGTGAATGAAGCTCTGCTCTCCGCTTGGGCTTGTCCCAGCGGAGGCACGACTTACATGCTACCGCTGCGGTAGATGGCCGTGGGCGCTATTGCAAGTCGATCCCAGGGATGGGAGGCAGGAGCCTCAAGTGCAGTGCGTTCCCAGGCAGAGCCATGGGAACGAGGAAAACTCGCGAATCAGCGCTTCGGTTTCGCGTTGTCTTCCATCTCGCGAATGTAGCTGCGCAAACGCTCGAGTTCATCGCCAGTGTCTTTGAGACGCAGCATGTTCTCGACGCGTTTGGTTAACTCAACGCGATTCACAGGTTTAGAGAGGAAGTCGTCGGTGCCGGCCGCAACCGCTTTCTCGATGTCGCCCAGTTCATTCAGCGCAGTGACCATCAAGATCATTATTTTCTTTTTCTGCGGGTCGCTCTTCAGCTCGCGACAAACTTCAAAGCCGCTCCGTTTGGGCATCATCACATCGAGCAAGATAAGGTCAGGTTTGAAACTCTCGGCCTTATTCAAGGTATCTTGACCATCGACTGCGATTTCTGTCACGCATTCAAAGTTGGCAAGATAGGCTTCCAACAACTCACGATTCGCGGCATTATCATCGGCAATCAAAATTCGATACACGTTCCAATCCTCTTCAATCTATATCTTGATAGGATGAGCTTCATCCTTTCAGTACCAATCGCGAACAACTTCTCTTAAGTGCAGCTCAACGCAGCGGCTGGGACTGGGAAATTGCTGCATAGGTTGCGTACATCTTCACGAATCTTGTGATGCAAAGCTGTATTGTCGGTGTTTTTCAACGCCTCGACGATCCAGCCACCGATCGTTTCCATTTCTTGTACGCCCATGCCGCGAGTCGTAAGAGCTGCCGTACCGATGCGGATACCGCTTGGGTCCATCGGCTTGCGCGTGTCGAACGGTATCATGTTCATGTTGACAGTGATGCCGCAATGATCGAGTACCGTTTCCGAGAGTTTGCCACCAACACCTAAGCTCGTAACATCGACCAACATCAAGTGATTGTCGGTGCCGCCGCTGATCAACCGTAGGCCACCTTGCATGAGGACTTCGGCTAAACGCTTGGCATTGGCTACTACGTTGCGACCATAAGCTTTAAAGTCAGGCGTTAAGGCTTCGCCAAAACAAATCGCTTTAGCGGCGACAATGTGCATCAACGGTCCACCTTGAATGCCTGGGAAGACGCTGCGATTGATATCCTTCAGATATTCTTCGCGGCACAAGATCAAACCACTGCGAGGACCACGCAGCGTTTTGTGTGTTGTGGTAGTTACAAAGTCTGCGCACTTGACTGGGTTGTGGTGTACGCCGGCTGCGACCAAGCCAGCATAATGCGCCATGTCCACCATCAACTTCGCACCATGTTCGCGAGCGATGTCTGCGAACTTCTCGTGATCGATCTCGCGCGGGTACGCGCTGGCACCAGCAACGATCAATTTGGGTTTGAATTCACGAGCCAAGCGAACGACTTGATCAAAGTCGATTCGCTGCGTATCTGGGCTCACACCATAGCTGTGAAAGCGATATAGCTTGCCCGAAATGTTGAGTTTCATCCCATGGGTCAAGTGACCACCGTGAGCCAAGTCGAGTCCAAGGACCGAATCGCCTGGTTCAAGGCAGGTGAGATAAACGGCCGTGTTGGCTTGTGAGCCGCTGTGAGGTTGAACATTGGCTGCTTCGGCACCAAACAATTCCTTCGCGCGTTCGATCGCGATGGTTTCGACCGTGTCGACATGCTCGCATCCACCGTAGTAACGCTTACCTGGATAACCTTCAGCGTATTTGTTGGTCAGAACGCTACCTGCAGCTTGCATGATCGCTGGACTGGTGTAGTTTTCGCTGGCGATCATTTCCAGCCCATCTTGCTGGCGTTGCATTTCCGCTTCGATGGCATTCCAAATTGCCGGATCTTGCGACTGGATAACGTTCATGACTACTGGCCTCTGCAGTGTTGACCTTGCGGATACGCTCTGTATTGATACCGCAATTTCGGGGGAAGATTCATCGCTGAATTCCCTCGATTGTCGGCCAAGAGCCCTAAATCGTCAATGAGAGGCTCGCCTTGGTTTTCGTATCCCCTATTTGGATTGCAGTCAAATCTGGCGCGGAAAACCGCATTTTGAAGCGATTTTCCGCACTATTCGGGTTATTTGGGGAGGTAATTGAGGGTGTAGTAAGCATCTGCATGCAAAAGCCCCGCCCCAGAAGCGGAGCGAATACCGGCCGATGTCAAATGATGGACATGCCCACGTTGCAAGCCATCAACCAAGATTCGGACGCTGAGCCGATCTTCCGAAACCTTCGCTTTGGTGATGGTCGGCGTTGTAGCATCGACTTCGGGGCTGCCGTAGGCGGCTTGGAAGATGTAAGTAAAGGTCTTTAGTGAATACGACTCGATCGCTTCGGCAGTCGCTGGATCAACAGGTTCGGTGAAGACCAATTCGAATCCGCCTTGGATGGCCTTCATTTCCAAAATCTCGAAAGGAGTTTTACCGGTCCAGTCGAGCCGTTGAACACAGAAGGAACGCCCGCCGCGCGAGCCCCAGCCTCGGTTGGTTCCACCCACAAACATTTTTCCATCGGGGTGCATTTCGAGGCCCACGACACCAGAATCAAAACCTTCGCGAAATGGGAAGCAAGCCCCTTGATAGTGGCCATCTACCTTTTCCAAATAGCAACGCATAACCGTGCTAAAGGTTTGGTCGCCGACAAACATCTGGTTCTTAAAAGGACCAAATTTGCCGTTGGTTGTATCGCACGTGATGCCTGCTGCCGATTGTCCCATCTTGCCATACGGAAACAAAATCGCTGGTGGTTCGTATTCCGGAATCTTGTCGGCTTCAGTGACAAATCGACTACCGTCTTTCGGTTCTTGCGGCTTCGGACCCATAACGGAAGCAGCTTGTTCATACCAACGAAAACCGCCAGGATGTCCCACGAACTTTTTCGGTTGCAGATGCTTCAAGGCGCAGGTGCCATTCCATGGTCCTTGGTTATCGGTGTAAAAAACATCGCCTACCGAATTCATACCCACACCACCCGGCGAACGTATCCCGCTGGTGGTCGGAATCGTTTGCCCATCGGGAGTGACTCGTACCGCCCAACCTCGATAAAGGGCATCGCTACCAAATGATCCAGTCAGGCAGAGTGCAACCCAGATATTTCCATCTCGATCGAACTTTGAACCGAAGGCATATTCGTGATAGTCGCCCGTGATTTGCCAGCCGTCAGCGACCACTTCAAATTCATCCGCTTCTCCATCTCCATCGCTATCGCGGAGTCGTGAAACATCAGGCCGCTGAGTTACATACAGCCAGCCATCGCGCAGTGCCATTCCAATCGGTTCATGCAATCCATGTGCAAAACGTTTGAATTTAGTTGATGGAACTATTTCAGCGAGCGCATCTTCGATCATCCAGATTTCCCCGCGCCGCGAGGAAACAGCCACGCGTCCATCGGGCATCAACTGAAACGCGGTAGCTTCAAGTTCTACATTCTCGGGTACTTCACAAGTCACAATACGATAGAAATCGCTTTCCTTAGCCGCAGGTGTTTTAGCCTGCGCTAAAACGTTCGCAGCGTTCAACCAAGCGAACATCGTTCCAATGGCGGTGATCAAAAAGAGTCGCCGCATCGGTTTGAGCTCAGGGTTATGTCGATTAAAAAATATGCTGGAAGACATAATCGGGCCTTCTGGTGACATGCAAACGTAAACAAAAATAATTCAGACTCGATTGCGGTGCAGACTGCTCGTGAACACAGGCGTTACCAGCGAATCTCACATTGAACCGACTTGGGGGCTTTGCCTAAATTCTCTATTGCGATCAAAAGTTCTTGTTTGCCCTCCGACGTGCGCACAACGGGTGGCGGTAGGTTGGTCAAGTTGAGTTCGATTTCGAAGCGATTGTCTACCTTCCAAACTCCAGGCTTGAGACTTTGTATGTGATCGCCGATTGCGAGTCGTAAGTAGACGGTTTGTGTCGACGCTGCCTCAGTGCTTATCGTCCATGTGCGAACCAATGCAGGGTCTGTCTTGGGAATGAGTTTGACGTCGGGTGTGTCGAGAATTTCGATATCATCCAGAAGATATCGAAACGTTGGCTTGCCTCCATTAAGCAATCGATAGCCCTTGAACTGATAGCCTTCTTGTTTGTTGGAAGCTTTCGGCCAAACGCTATCGGGTTTATCGAGTAAAGCAACTGCGGAAGCTGGCTCCAGGAATAGTAGGTGATCTCCTAATGGGCGCTGACGTCCAACGCCTCGATCGCGCCAGTGCATACTCGCGTCGATAAACTGGCCATGCCAGATTTGAGCCACCCGCATGGTCTCTGCATCCCAAGCAATGTTGAGACCGCCCGGATACCCAACTGCGATACCGCGAGCGGACAAGCCTTCCAGGAAGTTGCGATAGATGATCGGTTTGTCTTGTGGTTCCAAAACAATTTGATCGCGTTGCAGCCCATCGGGAATGCCCCCCTTTTCACCAGCGCTCAGGAACTTCCACAGGGCTTCAATTTGCCGATTAGCGTCGCCATCATAAACAGTGGTGAGTACGCTCTTGCCATCGGGAAAGCTAGCGGGCATTCGAGTCCCCGGACGATAACGTGTTGGATGCAGCATGTATCTTAGGAACCAATCTTGGCGAAGCCGTTGTGGCATCGACAGCAAATTGATGGCCTGGATACCAATCGCTCGCTGATTGCCAAACGTATGGCATTGGACACATGCTAAACCTTTGACACCAGCCAACTGACGTCCGGTTGCCAACGTTCTAAATTCGGCTTCTTCGCTTTCTGGTTTCGAAGCCACCAGCGATGCGGGCTGTCGATCAGTCGTTATCCAATGAGCCGCGAGAGCTGTGGCCGCAGTGTTGAATTTTGGCATGCGAACGTTCATGTAAGGTCGCAAGCGATCGCCATTTCGCACGACATGGTTGAGATAATCGTCGGTCAGTTTATCACCCACACCGGTAAGCAATGGAGGAAGGCGCCCTTCTTCTCCCATTTCCGGAATCGTACTTGTGAACCAAGCTAAGCGATCCACTTCGGGACCGCCAACATTATCGCGGGCATGGCATGCATAGCAATTGAGTGTTGCCATTATCTGTCGGCTAGCCGCTTGCGGAGAAAGTGGCTTGGCGGTGTTCTGAGAGATTGCATCTCGGATGGCTTGGCGTTGATTTTCCGAGAGGTGATAATTCATTGCCTGGCCGGAAGGTTTTTCAGCCAAGCATCCACCATTGAGATTTTCTGCGGATAGAGACGGTGCCAACGCCGCATCTTGTGGCAGCGACAGACCTTCCAGTTTATGGCACTTCACGCACCCTATTTTTGCAAAGGTCGCTTTACCTTCCGCAATCAATTCTGGTGGAGATGTTGCCTCTTCGGCAGTCTTGGGCGTCGTTGCTTCAAGTTGCAGCCAGCTTTCGATCGGTTGACGAGAAATGTTCGGGCCTTCGATCTCACAGGCAACAGTCCATTCTCCACCCCCTTGGAAATAATCGACACGCAACTTATGAGCACCTTGGGAAAGTTCCACTTCACCTGACGATGTTTGGTGTGGATGGATCCCATCGACGTCAACAATCTTCTTGTCATCGACGTAAACTTGACTACCATCGTCTGAGCCCAAGTAGAGTCGATATTTGCCAGGCGTATCGATTACAAAATAGCTTTCGAAACGGACTGCAAAGTTATTGCCACGCTGAGCAACAGCTAGGTCGAAGCCATCACAGGTGCCCGTGGTCACTGGTTTCAGTGTGCTAAAGTCAGGGAGTTTATCCCAGCTGCCGTGATAGACTTCAAACTTAGTGGTGTCGTGTGAGGCATCGTGTTTCAAGTCTTTGAGCAAATAATGAGCGATGTCACGGCTCTCCTCATTCGAAAGATGCATAGTTGGCATTCTGTCGGAGGGACGTACTGCGTGCGGATTATTCAGAAATTGAATCAAGCCTTCAAGAATGTATTTGTCGGAGAGTTTCGGCAATGGAACAGAAGTTGAACTGACCGTGGACGTTTCATATTGCCCGTGGCAGATGGTGCAGCCGATCTTGTTGTAGAGTTCTTCACCACGTTTTACTGCATCAAGATTAATGTGGGCACGTTGTCGTGTTCGACCGGTGCTTTGCAGAAATGCGGCAATTGCTTTTGCTTTTTGTAAACGTTCTTCATCGCTGAGACCGTGCATTACGTCGGGCATCGTTGTCCCCACTTTGGCCAAGTGCGGACTTGACAGCAGAGTCTCGTAATACTTGGATTGAATCCGCTGGGTGACTTGGGTTAGTACAGGCGCTTCTTTGGGTTGCACGATATCGGTAAGCGTTGCAATTTGGTGGCAAGCTTGGCAACCGAGTTCACCGACTAACCATCGCCCTGCTTCCGCACGTTCTTCGGCAGACGATACCACCGTTGCAAATCGTTCGAAGGCTGGAATGCGTGGGCGATAGGCGTTTTGGGCAGCGTCAAAGGGGACCAACCAAATGTTGCGATAGGCAACCGGATTTCCATGGTCTTGTAGATAAAGCGGTCCACCAATAGGCGATTCGGTATTGGGAGCGGCACGCGTAGGGCCAGGGACAGCTTGGTCACGATGGATGAGGAAACCATTGAGCCAGACAGACAACTGGGCATCTTTGGTCTTTTTCCCTGCTGCATCCCAACTCGGCGCGGTGAACTCTACATCGTAGGTTTGCCAGGTCAGAGGTGGGAGAGACGCGTTAAAATCAGCCGCTCTCACGCTATAAATCGCGCCGCAAGTATCTTGTAGATTGGGTAGTCCAAACGAATCTAGTACTTGGGTCTCGAAACAACCTTGATGATAGACTCCACTGTTACCTCTCCCCTGCCCTCGCGCGTTGGGCATAAAGGGTGTTTTGAATTCTAGATGCAATCGGTAACTTTGGAATTTTTGTTGGGTGGTAGTCCCACCTGCAAGAAGTTTACCCTCGACTAACTTCGCTTTTTCGTCCCAGTTCTTTTTGAGCGATTCTTCGGTTCCATCGAAAAGCACAACAGCGCTTGTGGGGGCTGCGAGGCCAAGCGTAGAGCTGGTGCGAACCACTTTTTTTGCACCGGAATCAGCAATGAAATCACTCAGATCGTCACGACTCATTTCCGTAATTTGAGGCTCACTGCGATTCCAGCCTGCGCCCGGTAGTCCACCTGCAAAAAGGCTGACGACAAATTCGTCCGCGCCTAAGGCAGCAACCTGAACTCCTTGGTCACCTTTTAAGTACTCACCTTGAAGTTCATAGATTTCAGTTTGCTCGGGAGTGAGGTTTTCTTGAGCGACGGTGGGAGAGCAAAGGCCAAACCCGATCGCGATCACGAGCAAGGAATAATAAACGATCGAGCCGACGTTTGGGAATTTGATATCGTTCATGCGATAAGGTGGGGATCGAAAGCAATCATGAAACGGGGGGAAGGGAACATCCATGGCGAGGTAGTTTACCGCAAACCATTGGGACAGTTCCAGGAAAAAGTCAAAAAAGGTGGTTGGCAAAGTAAGCCGTTGTGTCATTCGTCGCTTTTTTGTGGCAACGCGCACAAAAGCGACTCGCTCTACTTTTTGCGCAACACAACCACCGTATCAACGATTTCATTATTGAGTTTTTGTGGCTCGCTGATGTCGTACCAGAAGTCGAATACCTCACATAGCTCGAAGCGTGGTTCCGATTGCAGCGTTTTCTTGAATTGGGTGGCGTTGTAGGTACGCAGTGGAAATTCCGCTCGCAGTTGGCGTTTACCTGACGCAGTCTTAATGGTCATGATGATGCGGAGATGTTCTAGACGCTTTCGCGGCTCAGTCGAAACAACCTTTAAGGTGTACGTGACCTCTGTCTTTCCGTTCTTAACTTTCCAACGCTCGCTTCCCATGGGGTCACAGCCAGGTGGAAATAAGTGTAGGCCCAAAATGAAGAGGCCGCCGCTGCGAAGATGGTCGGCAACATGTTTGAGATGGGATTGTGCCGCAGTTTCATCCGTCAAATGTCGGAAAGTATTGTACGTGTTGAAGGCCGCATCGTAGGTCTTGCCTAACGAAAAGTTGGTCATGTCGCCAACGCGAACATCAGCGGAGAGCTTTCGCCGGTTCAAGCGTTGTTGCAGCCAGCGCAGTGAAACTTCATTGAGATCGAAGCCTGTGACGGAATAGCCTCTGGAAGCCATTTCTACGACCAGTCGTCCTGATCCGCAACCTGGTTCCAAGAGAGATTGAACTTTTCCGACGGCGTACTTTTCGAAGACCTTTTCGAAAAAATCAGCTTCCGGTTTTGTCTCGTCCCGAAAGCCCATGTCGTAAAAAGCTGGATAGTCATACCAATGCAGTGGATCTTGTGGGTCGCGCAAAGTGTGCTTTCTAATTGCCAGAATAATCGATGCTAAAGGCTCAATTCAGATCCGATAACCCTCGTGCAGCTGCGACCGCACTCTTGGTTCAGGTTTCAGAAGTCATCGTTGTAATCAATGTTCCAATTTTCTCAATGCGAGCTTCGATGTGTTGTCCCGCTTTAAGGTAATTGCCTGTAGCGTTGCCAACACCTGAAGGGGTGCCTGTCGAGATGATATCACCCGGTTCAAGAGTGATGAAACTCGAAATGAAACTGATGATTTCTGCCACGGAAAATACTTGTAAGGATGTCGAAGCGTCTTGGCGAATTTGGCCATCGATCGACAATTTCATCCACAGACATTGCGGATTGTGGATTTCATCGGACGTGGTGACGCACGGACCACAAGGGCAGGAGTTCTCGTGCCATTTACCATGTAGCCAATCGAAGAATTTATCGCGAGGTCGTTCCTGTCGCGATGGGTTCGGCTTGAATCCGCGATCCGAAATATCGTTAATAACCGTGTAGCCTGCTACATACTGAAGAGCTTGCTCGACAGGTATGTTTTTACCCTTCTTACCTAAGACGACACCTAATTCCAGTTCGTAGTCAATCTTGTGGGGCGAAATTGCAGGGATTGCCACTGAACTTCCACATCCAACCAGTGTAGTCGTAGGTGGTTTCATGAAGACATAGGGAAACGTATTGGCTCGTTCCGCAGCTAAGTCGCCTTGCTCGAGGATGTGTTCAACATAGTTCCCAGCTAATAAAAGCAATTTCGGCGGTTGCGCAATTGGGGGTAGCAGTTGAACTTCTTCTGTGGCAATTTTGTGTGTCGCAAATAGTGCTCGGTTATTCGCGATGGTCTTTTGCAATGGTTCAAAGCCCTGCCCAGTCGGAGGCAAGAAGAACAGCATATCATCTGGATGATGCTTGAGGTGTTCGATCAAGATCTCATTGTTTGTGGCTTCGGCGATAGCCTGCAAAGGCACAATGGTGTCATCTTGAAACAGGCCCAAAGCAGGGCGAGCGTTATGTAGATAGCGGCAGAGACGCATTTTTTCGTCGACCTTTTTCGCTTATCCGCAAGACTTATTTCCGCCGCATCCAGAACCACAAGAATGCGACGTTAACGCTTCGACGTGTGGTTCGGTTTCTGATTGGCAGCTCCCTTTACCACAACCATTCCCACCACATCCATGGCCACCGCAAGCATGTTCATCGGCATGATCATGGTGTCCATGCTCTTCGGACTCTAGCTGTACGTGGCCTGTGATTTCATAACCGAGGTCCGAAATCATTCGATAATCATCTTCGGGGAGTTGTCCCTTGGTGGTCAGATAGTCTCCGACAAAAATGCTGTTGGCTACCATGAGTCCCAAAGGCTGGAGGGATCGCAAATGCTTTTCGCGTCCGCCAGCGATCCGCAGTTCGGCTGAGGGATTAACAAAGCGGAACATTGCGAGAGCACGTAAACAATCACGTGTCGTGAGGTTGTTCACGCCTTCCAGCGGAGTTCCATCGATGGCATATAGAAAATTCAAAGGGATGGACTCTGCGTTAAGTGTTCGGAGTTCCATCGCCATGGCCACGATATCGGAGTGTTTTTCACCCATACCGATGATACCGCCACTGCAGATTTCCAGGCCAGCTTCACGAATGCGATTCAGCGTTTCGATACGATCTGCATAGGTGTGTGTGGTGCAAATCTTTTCGTAGTGTTCTTCACTGGTGTTGAGGTTGTGGTTGACGCGATCCACTCCACACGCCTTTAGTCGCTTGGCTTGCGATTCGTTCAGAAGGCCTAAGCAGGCACAAATCTTCAAGCCATATTGATCCTTGATTTTTGGAACAATGTTTTCAATGGCTTGTATTTCACGTTCATTGGGGCCGCGTCCACTAAGCACGATGCAGTATGTTTTGGATTTGCGTTCAGCCGCAGCTTTGGCTCCATCCAATAATTGGTCGTCGCTCATTAAGCGATACTTGGCGACAGGGGCGTCGGAAATTTTCGACTGCGAACAATAGTTGCAATCTTCTGGACAGAGACCGCTTTTCGCATTGACCAAAAAATAGAGTTGAACGGTGTTGCGGAAATAGTGGTATCGCAGACGGTTGGCTGCCGCAAGCAATTCCATCAGTTCCGCGTCTGAGCTCGCTAGGATATCGAGAGCATCTTCGTTTGTTAACTGATATCCATTCAGGACATCGTTAGCTAAGGTGAACCACTTGCTGCAACTTGGAGCCATATTTCGCGTGATCATCAGAACTTCTTTCGCGACTAACACCTGAGGAATCAAGACTTTGATTATCGGCGACAACCAAAGAACTCTAGGGTGGAAATAGTAGCGTATTTGCGGGAAATCGGAAACCGTAAGCGTGTAAGCAGATGTTTGGGTGTTTATTTGTTCATTTGCTGGCCGGTTCGCTTTTCTGCGGGGCCCGCATCGGTTACCATCCTTAAGTGATAGAAGACACTGCATGGCTAGGATTTCGATCACTTTATAGGATAGAACGCGCTTGATTGGCGAATTGGCGACATATACGACATATTTGGTGCGTGTGGGCGTACATGCCCAGATCGCGCGGCTTTTAAGCGAACCTGACTTAAAGCTGGGGCGGGGGCTAACCGTAATTTGTCGCACAAATCGTGGTATTGAATTGGGTGAGGTTCTGGCAGAAGCACCGCTATCGATTGAAGCCGACACGCCAATTCAGTTCGACGGGAACATTTTGCGACGCGCTGTAACTGAAGAACTCTACCTGCACTCGGAGTTGAAAAAACTCGCCGATCAATTCCTGCCTGAAGCCGCAGCGGCCATCGCCGAACTGGATCCCACGGCAGTTCTTTTGGAAGTTGAGCCGATGCTCGATTGCCAAACCGTTTACTTTCATTTCTTGAGTGCCACGCCGGATTCAGTTCAGCATCTTATGGATTCAATGGCAGAGCGTTTTCAACAAGCCGTGCAGCAAAGTCGTTTGGCTGAACTGCTTGAAAAAGGTTGCGGCCCTGGCTGCGGCACCAAGGATCATGGTTGTTCATCCTCCGGATGTAAAGGTTGCGGAGTTGCTCAAGCCTGCGGATCCAAGAAACGAAGCTAAAGGTCATTAGGGATTAAACCATGAATCGATACCAAATTGGATTCGAATTTCCATGGTATCTCTTGTTGTTGACCTTGTTGCCGATTTTATGGTGGTGGAGTTTCAAGCCGCTGTCGACACTCGGTAATTTCAGGCGTTGGTCTGCCCTGCTATTGCGATCCGTTATCTTCAGCGCCTTAGTGTTCGCGCTGGCGGGTGTTCAATGGAAACGAATCAGCGAAAAGGTATCGGTGATCTATGTATTGGATCAAAGCGATAGTATTCCGCTAGCGAAACGCGAGTTGATGCTCGAGTTTGTTCGGCAATCGTCCGAGCAACATCGGCAAGCCGCCCGTGAAGATCGGGCGGGGATGGTCGTCTTTGGTCGCAATGCGGCGATCGAGATTCAGCCCTTCGACGATACCTTGCCTCTACTGCGAAATGTGGAGAGCAACTTTGGTGGACGCGATGCTACCAATCTTGAAGCCGCATTGAAGCTCGCTCAGGCTGCGTTTCCTGAAGATACGGCCAAACGCGTTGTGATTGTCACCGATGGGCTAGAGACAGTAGGGAGCTCTGCGAATGTGGTTCGCTCCCTAGCTGAGGCGGGCATCGGTATCGATATCGTTCCGGTTAAACTTGACTCCACGTCAGAGGTGTTGGTGGAAAAAATCGACTTGCCCTCGAACATTCGACAAGGGCAACCGATTGAAGCTCGGGTAGTGATTCATCGATATCAAGGTGAGGCCGCTAGTGCAGATGTGCCAGGAACATTGCGAGTTTGGCGTCGTCTGGGAGCTCAACAGGAGGTGCTCATTGAGGAAGATGTGGTTCTCGACAGAGATGTAAATGTTTTCCCCATTCAACACACAATCGATCAACCGGCTGGATATGTGTATGAGGCAGAGTTCAAAGCCAAAGATAACCAACAAGATGCCTTGAACCAGAACAATCGAGCGAATGCGTTTGCTTACGTTCGCGGTAAAGGTCGAGTATTGCTGATTGAAAATTGGCGAACGCCCGGTGAATACGATCCATTGGTGGAAACACTTCGCAGAAATGAGATCGAAGTCGAAGTGCAGCCAAGCAATCAGTTATTCAGCAGCCTCCCTGAGTTGCAGGCTTATGATTCTGTGATCTTAGCTGGCGTGCCGCGAACGACAGGTGAAGATGCGGGCGAAATTTCCGAGTTTACCAATAGTCAAATGGAAATGTTGGTTCGTAACACCGAACAATTCGGTTGTGGGCTCTTGATGATCGGTGGTCCTGAAGCATTTGGTGCAGGTGGCTGGGCTAACACCGAACTCGAAAAAGCGATGCCCGTCGATTTTCAAATCAAGAACTCGAAAATCGAAGCTGTTGGGGCATTGGCGATGATTCTACATGCTTCAGAAATCCCTGAAGGTAATTATTGGCAGAAGGTTATCGCTCGCGCGGCCATTGATGTTCTCGGCCCGATGGATTACTGCGGTATCGTGAACTTCGATAATGTCGTCCGCGATACTTGGCTGTGGGACAACGGCTTAAGCCAAGTTGGTCCCAATCGTTCGAAAATGCGAGCGCGTCTTAGTCGCATGACTCCTGGTGATATGCCGGAGTTTGAACCGGGGATGAGTATGGTTTTGAACGGCTTACAGAGCACCAAAGCTTCGGTCAAGCACGCGATCATTATCAGCGATGGTGATCCATCTGAACCTACCAACAATCTGATCAACCAATTCGTGAGAGCCAAGATCAAAATTTCCACAGTGGCCGTTGGTGCGCATGGTCCAGCGGGACATCAGATACTGCAAAAGATTGCTAATGCGACAGGGGGAAACTACTATGTTGCATCGAATCCCAAAGCGCTGCCAAAAATCTTTATGCGTGAAGCGATGAAGGTTTCCAAGCCGCTCGTCTTCGAACCGCAGGGTGGCGTTCAGCCCTCTGTCAGTTATCCACACGAAGTCATGCAGGGGATCAATAACCAATTGCCAAGCTTGTCTGGCTTTGTGCTTACTACGGCTAAAGAAAGCCCCTTGGTACAAGTGGCGATTCGCTCACCGCGTCCTGCAGAACCAGAAAATCAAACGATCCTGGCAACATGGAATTATGGCTTAGGACGTACGGCTGTATTCACTAGCGATGCGGGGAAACGCTGGGCCTCTGCCTGGAAAAGTTGGGAATCGTATGACCGGTTTTGGAGCCAATTGGTGCGTTGGACGATGAGGCCCTCGGAAGACGAAGGGAAGTTCACCGTGGCAACACAGATGAAAGACGGACGCGCACAAATCATCGTTAACGCATTAGATGATGAAGATCGCTTCTTGAACTTCTTGGAGTTATCATCTGTTGGGGTTGGTCCAGATATGAAGCCGTTTCCCATTACAATGCGACAGCAAGCTCCAGGACGATATGTCGGCGAGTTTGATGCCAGTTCAGCCGGGAGTTACATGCTCACGGTTTCCCCTGGGCCGGGTAAGGCTTTGCTGACAACAGGTTTTGCGGTGCCATTTTCCGATGAATACCGAGTGCGGCCCATCAACCTGAATCTGCTAGAGCAATATGCGGCTCTGCAACCTAAAGGTGGAGAGCCGGGAGTGATTGGTATACCGCTAGAGCCTGCAAGTTTTAAGGAAATCTCTGTCGTAGATCGTTTTCGCAGTGGGTTGCAGAAAGCGTTTAGCTTAACCGACATTTGGCCATGGATGTTATGTTTGGGGAGCGTATTGTTCTTCACGGATATCTTGGTTCGTCGTCTCGCGCTTGAGCCTCAAGTTCTCATTCAATATCTAGGTAAACAATTTCGAAAAGCACCACGTCCAGAAGATAACGAACGACAAAAGAACCTTGAGCAACTTCGAAATCGTAAAGCGGCAGTGGGTGATGAACTGGCTGGGCAACGGGCCGCTAGTCGGTTCGAAACCAACGCTGGCGAAACAGATGGGGCTGTATCTGGGGAACTTGCCAGCCATGCATCCTCAAGCACTGTTCAGAGCCCAACAAGCGAGAGTTCACCCAAAATGACCGCCCAGGAACAGGAAAACTACACTTCGCGTTTGTTGGCTGCTAAAAAAGCTGCTCAAAAGAATAAAAAAGACTCTAACTAACATTCACCGATGAATTGGATAAATCCATGAGCAATCTTGTCGAGTCGATGCAACAACAGGCAGACGAATTCAAGAAACGCTACACCGAAGTGCGCGAACAAATTGGCCGATGTATCGTTGGTCATGATGAAGTGGTACATGGCGTCTTAACGGCGATCTTTGTGGGTGGCCATTGTTTGCTGGAAGGTGTTCCCGGCTTAGGCAAGACGATGCTAGTTCGAACTTTGTCCGAAGTTTTGAACCTACAGTTTAGTCGAATTCAGTTCACTCCCGATTTGATGCCCGCCGACATTTTGGGAACCAACATGATTGTAGAAACGCCAGAAGGAAAACGTGCTTTTGAATTTCAAAAAGGTCCCGTGTTTACTCAGTTGCTGTTGGCTGACGAAATCAACCGCGCTACCCCAAAAACACAATCGGCCCTCTTGGAGATTATGCAAGAAGGGACAGTGACCGTCGCGGGCCAACGCTTTCAATTGAAGCCTCCCTTTTTTGTGCTGGCCACGCAAAACCCAATCGAACAAGAAGGTACCTATCCTCTACCTGAAGCCCAGCTCGATCGCTTCATGTTTAAGCTTGTCGTGGGGTACAGCACCAAAGATGAGCTCAGCACGATCGTGGAGCGGACAACCAAAGGGACCAAGATTGCCATCGACAAGGTGATGGATGGGGATGAAATTCTCAAATGGCAGAAGTTGGTTCGCGAGGTTATCCTGGCTGGCCACGTGCAAGACTACATTGTTCGTTTGGTATTAGCAACTCATCCGGAAGGAGCTCTCGCGGCTGAGGTCACAAACAAATATGTGCGTTGGGGTGCGAGTCCACGTGGCGCCCAAACCTTGGCGTTAGCTGCCAAAGTTCGAGCGCTCTTGGATGGACGTTACAACGTGAGTTACGAAGATGTACGCCGGGTATTTGTGCCGAGCATGCGCCATCGTGTTCTGTTGAATTTTGAGGCTCAGGCGGAAGGGATTGTTTCCGATTCTGTACTGCTTGATATCTTGGAAAAAGTCCCCGAAAAAGGAACTTAGGTCCTGGTGTTTAAGGTCTACAACGCGTCGTATTCAATTTCGAATGTGTTGCCCCCATCGACATCACCCGACTTGAATCCTTTGTAGAACCAACGAGCTCGCTGGTCGGCTGTGCCATGCGTAAAGGAATCCGGGACGACATAGCCTTGAGCTTGCTTTTGTAAGCGGTCATCGCCGATCGCTTGTGCGGCGACAATGGCTTGTTTGATATCTTGCTCTTCCAGAACGCCTTTCATTTTCTGGAGATGATGCGCCCACACGCCAGCGTAGTAATCGGCTTGAAGTTCTAGTCGTACTGAAAGTTGGTTGCCTTCTTTCTTACCTGCTCGTTGTTGCAAGTTGCTAACTTGATCCGAGGTGCCGAGTAAGTTCTGGATATGATGTCCCACTTCATGGGCAATCACATACGCGCGGGGAAATTCTCCAGCAGCACGGTACTTTGCGGCTAGTTCATTGAAGAAACTTAGGTCGATATAGACCTTACTATCGCCGGGGCAATAAAAAGGACCAACGGCTCGATCGGCATATCCGCATGCCGATTTGGTGGAACCAGAGAAGAGCACCAATTTCGGTTTTTGATAACGCTCACCCGCTTGTGCAAAAACCTTATCCCAAACATCTTCGGTATCTTTTAGCACGACCCGCACGAACTGGGCCATCTCCTCCTCTTCTTTGCTGAAGGGGGCCTCACTGGCTTGCTCTTCCGGTTGGACATTACCGATTTGCTGTTGCTGCTGGGCAAGATTCTGTAGCACCTGACGTGGGTCTGCTCCCATGATAATCGCGATCACCGCGATGAGCAGAAGTAGTAGTCCACCTCCCCCTGCCGCCATCTTGGGGCCAGAGCTGCGGCGCTGATCTTCCACATTGGTACTTTCTTCACGGCCTTTCCAACGCACAGCATGATCTCCTAGCAAAATCCGTGAGCAGATATCTCGAGTCGAACAAACGCAACGCTCACTTGGGGAGTGAGCCGACAATTCACTGCATTTTGGTCTCAATTTGCAGAATCTACTAGCTGTCGCTGTTCGCAATTGACGAAAAACGCAAACATTTTGCACCGTTGGTGAAGGCCAGCACGATTCGTGCCGTTGCACAATGCAGCCCAATAATCCGACCGAATTACTGCAGAATTCTCTTTGGCTCAGCGCGGATCTTCACTCGGTGCTTGCTTTTCCTGCTTGCGAAATAGGCGGAAACGCCAATATGCCCACAGCAGAAAGGCACCATCGGCGATCCAAAACAACAAACCGATGCTGCCGTACGACGAGGGATCACGTTCCATCAATGCGCGGATCGCATCTGGAGCAATCGCTATGTTGATGCTCAACCATCCCAACGTTCCTAGAATGGAAAGTGGTAATGCTATGTGAGTGGATAAAAGTGGACGCGCCGTTGACCATCGAAGATATTGTTCGGCACACAGTACTAAAGCATAGGGTGATGTTGAGCCATACGTGAACATTCCAATGATCGCTGGGATGATCGGCCGAGTTGGCTTTGGCATTCCGCTTTGGGGCTTTATGACTAAATGCTCGGTAGCCGGTGGAGCGTATGGATTTTGGTCAGGAGGCATGGATTATATATTCAGCTTAACTTCAATATGTACGTTGTTGAAATCGGGATCATCTAGGTCGCCACCGTGTTGAATAATGCCGCCGCCGGGGAGCGATTTCATATTGATTTTTTGACCCTCGGGGACAATATGCCCGAAGGCCATGTGTTCGATGAGGCGATTGCACAAGTCAATAATACCCTCTTCATATTCGAGCGGAACATGCCGAACGCTTATATCAGGTCGACCGAATTTTCGCATGCCACGGGTATGAAACCACTTTAGGGACGAATTTGCTTCGTCAGACACTAGAATCACCGCGTGGTGACGCGGAACGGGAGCTGCAGGTACAAAGAGGTGTTCTTTCCAATCAGCTGCAGACCACCATCGAAACATGAGCGGGTCGTAAACAGCACAACCTCCTTGATCCAACAGATAAGTGATAAGGCCGACTGTGTCACGCAGATAATTCAGCGTGGCAAACTCTTCTGGGGTTCCTTGCAATATCAAGCATTGATCGCACCCTTCAACTTGTGTTGCGAGGTTTGGAGCTTGATTCTCGAACTCATCCCACAAATAGCCTTGGCAAAAACTACTTGGCACTTCCGGATGCTTCGAGGGACCATACGAAGAGAGTTTGATCCCGCTGGGTACACCCAGGGATCGGTATTGTTGTCGCGACAATGGAGCAGAGTTTTCGATGTTCCCATAAATGACATAAAACAGGAAAGGTTCGCCACCACCGGGGGCATAATGAGGTCTTTCCCATGCTTTTAGTTTTGACGTCACGAGTAGCCTGCACGTTGGGAGGTGGGCCTGACCAATAAAGGCTTGGCCGTTGAGTTGTTAATCAGCGTTCGAATTAAGAGCGAATGATAAATGATGGATTGTGTAGATCCAATCGAATAGCGAATCAAATCGATGATCGATCGCATACCGTACTTCGGGAAATAAAACTTTGGTAACCCTTCCCTTATCATCGAACTCAATAACCCAATCGTCTTTGCTGTAACCGAACCAACGCAGATGAATTGGTAAGAGATTCACTTCCGGCAGTGGAGTCAGGATAAAAGTTTCGTCGATATTGATACGTGTTCCATAACACCATTGTTTCGGATGTTGGCCAATCGCAAAAATTGACCAACCTGAATATGGCTCATATTGGGCGACTGGCGCACCTAACACGGCAGTCACATCTGCTTCGGTATTGCCGATCGTCAACTCTTCGATGCGCTGAGTCGTTCGAGCCAAGTGTTGCTGTTCGATACTTCCGATAAGGACGACCAATGCCAACCAGGTTCCAGTAACTGCATTCGTCATAGAGATCTCTTCAACCAGGATAGCGATCGCCTCTTCAGCACTTAAGAAAGTTTGTGGCCGCGACCTGAAGATCTTAGCAGCTTGGCGACACAAAGAGAAACTGAGAAACCGTCAACTTTCTCGGAATGAATGAAGCAGCGGACACAAGCGACTGAGCTTATGGAAGACGAGGTTGTTCGAGGGGGACGAATTCCAACAAAAAAAGGAACGACCGCGTGAGCTGACGTCGTTCCTCAATTGAGAGACAAAAGTTTTTAGTGGCCACGCGTGATTCGGTGGACTTGAACTCGTTCGTCCAAGATGATTCCAACTTCATAGCATTTAGGGCCGATTCTTCGGCAGCGAGCTACGGTGCCTGTTAGGGCGTCGGCCGCTATCCAAATGCGAACTCTTTCTCGCGGATAGAGTTGCTCATCAAACAGGACCGCCGCACCACCGATCGAAATGCTCACCAAATAGGAACCACCTATTTTGCGCATGCGCGGTAGTAAAGGGAGGTCTTCGATAATTTGTAACGCTGCCGGACGGCAAAAGCGGTACCGTGCATACTTGCGTTCTTCCATTGGACTTGGTGCAGCATATCCTTCTTCTTGAAGGAGATCTGCATAAGCCGACGGAACTTCGACAAGGCAAGGTACCGAATCGATTACACGTTGGCAGTCTTCAAGGTCAATTGCATCCAACATCGCAGGATTTCCGGATCAAAAGCAGTGCCATTATCTTTGGACATAATTTGGAAGGCGGTCTCGGCAGAGATAGGTTGCCGATACGGGCGGTGGCTTGTTAACGCTTCGAACACGTCAACAACACAGCAGATTTTTGCCCATGGATGGATTTCCTCTGCGGTGACGCCGACAGGATAACCGCGACCATCCAAGCGTTCATGGTGTTGGTAGGTCATCATCAACTGACCATACGAAACGTTCGGCTGTTTGCAAAGTTTGCGAAAACCTTCTGTAGGATGGCGGCGGATTTGGCGAAATTCCGCGTCGTCCAATTTGCCAGGTTTCGTCAAGATTCGATCGTCAATTTCGATCTTACCTACGTCGTGTAAGAGCCCGCCGGTTGCAATTTCCGACAAGTCTTGAGGACCGTAACCCAATTCTTTGGCCAGCATCACCGCGTAATACGATACGTTCGATGAATGCGTAAAAGTTGTGTAGTCGTGCTGTAGAACTTGCATCATATCTTCAGCAACAACTTGTGAATCATTTAGCAATGTTGAAGTGAGGCGACCGAACTCACCGCTCAACTTAATCGCTTCGTCTGGATCTTCTTTTTTGAACGATTTGCTAATCGATTCGCTAAACAGTTCATTGATGCGCGATACACGCAGTTCGACCGAAAGCGATGAGTCTTTTAACCATTCATCGACGGTTTCACGCAGATACGATTGATAGGCATCGCGATCGGCGGCTTTGATGTAAAGGTGGGTAATGCCGCGCGACTTAAGATTTACCAAGTCACGTTGTTCCAGCGGCACACTGCTAGCGCGGTAGAGTTGCGGTTCCGCATTCTCACGCTGCATGTAGAGATCCATCATCGCTGCATCCGTGGGCTGCAATGAGGATACTGCAATCGGAATTAATCCAAAATCCGCCATGTCGCTTCACTCAGAAAGGGACTGTTTTCGGGGTTGCTATGGCGACGGCAAAGTTTCGCCAATCGCGCTACACGAAAACCTAGCATGCCCTACCGGTACATCAGGGCAAAAAAGCAAAAACTGGGCTGAATTTAGATAGTCCGATGTTAATCGGCTCAGGGAGTGGGTTTGCACAAAATGAAAAGTCTCTCTCAAGTTGTGACCTGGGGCTTAGCAAAAAAGGCGATCCACCTCTTTTGCTAAGCCCTCGCATCGAGTGTCACAACCGTTGCACCCCTACAATCGATACCGTGCGTATCCCTTGCCCTACCCGCCAGAGTGGTCTGGGGGCTCTTGCAACGACTATTACAGATATTTGTTATTTGTTGACCGTAGGGATGGGCAACCAATTTTCTTTTTCGAACGATGCCAAGACGGAGTCGGCGATGACCTGCGCCACCAGCCCGTCATGGAAACTCGGGCTCGCTTGGCGACCTTCACAAATAGCAGAGACAAACTCCCACATCAAATCATAACGGAAGAGTGTGGCGGCTTCGCCTTGTGTCGTTGACCGAGGACTGCCGGTTGGCTTCAAAAACTCCTCTGGCACTTTTTCTTCGTGTAAGTCGACTTCGTTGTTACCGATCAGAATCGTATTCGGTGTATGCAATTGATAAACGACAGAGCCTTCTGAACCATTGATTTCGGCCCATTCGTGACCAAAGCCTTTACGTTTGTAGCCTTTGGCCAATGTGGTCCCTTCCCAAACACCTGTGGCTCCGTTTTCGAAGATGCCAATCAGGCTTGACCAATCATCGACGTCGCTTGGCGCACAAGGCTTGCCATCCGCAGTCTTATCGCGTGGAGCAAAGCGAGCGATAGCTCCCGTTAGCTTCTTCAGAGGTCCGACTAGAAAGACACCCAGATCCAAACGATGGATGGTCATATCGAACAAGTCCCCTGCCCCGGCCCGCGCCTTCCATTGACGCCAGCCCCAGGAGGTTTCTGGCCAATCCAAAAAGCGTTGGCTGCGAAAATGCCGAATTTGGCCGAGTTTGCCGGAGTGGACAAGATGTGCAATATAACGCATAGCGGGGGCAAACCGATAAGTGAATGCCGTCATGTGGACGACGTCGTTATCGCGAGCCGAATGGTACATTTCTGCAACCTCTGTCGCATTGAGCCCCAGTGGTTTCTCGCACATGATGTGTTTGCCAGCCTTTGCGGCCGCAACTGCGATATCTTTGTGCGTATCGTTTGGGGTGGCAATGATCACCGCATCGACGTCTGGGCTTTGGCAAACTTCCAAATAATTGGTAGTCGCCAAGCTCACGTTCCATTCACCTTTTCGTTTGGCTACGAGGTCGGCACTCGCGTCGCATACCGCTGTCAGGCAACAGCGCTCGTCCAAGCGAATACCAGGAACATGGTGATAATCGCTGACAGCGCCTGCCCCGATAATTCCAATTTTGACTTTTCCGGAATGTGGTTTTGGCATGACGAAGACCTCAAATAAGGCAGCTAAACATGGAGGGGAAAATCACGGAGCCGTGCCCGCAAATATCGATTGAAGTTTGGCCTGCATCTCTTCCCAACTATCGCTAGCGGCGACATAGTCCACATCAGCCCAGCGAACTGTAGTTGGGATCGGAAGACGGCTTTGAGCTTTGGAGTCGGGGCGGAGTGGGATCTGTGCGCTATCGGCGATTGCCAACCGACCTTCCACATCTTCAGAAACTAAATGGTCAGCCAGTTTTCCAGCGGCGATCGGATGTGGCGCGTTTCGAACCACGGCGACACTGGTTGGCAAAAGCAACGTCCCCATTTCGGCCGAGGCTTGATCGGGAAAAATCATGACAACCGGAGCACCGCGATCGATTTCGATAATCGCATCATCGGTATCGGTAAGGCCCCATTGCAATTGGCCAGCTGAAACCGCCAACGCAACTTGCTTGTTACCCGCCAATACCGTGGCATTTTGAGCGACATCACGGAACCATGATTCCGCTTTTTCGCTCCCGAGTTTGTGATGCAGGATGGTGAAATGTGTCGCCGTGGTACCGAACAAAGGAAGAGCCACACCGGCTGCGTTCTTCCATTTTGGATCCGACAATTCCACAACGCTCTTCGGATAGTTGGCGGGATCTGGGATCAAGTCCTTGTTGATCAAAAGTACGCGAGCTCGAGCGGCGACAGCGACCCAGGTGCCGTCATTCGCTTTCAATGAGGCTGGCCAATTAGACGGAATATTCCACCGCCGCGATTCGAGTAAACCTAGCTTACTCAGGCGAATCGTATGCAAGAGTTCGTTGTTCCAAAACACGTCGCAGCGAGGTCGCTCTTTCTCCGCTTCAAGTCGTTTCACTAAACCAACGGTCTTGCTCGCTTCGACATCGAAAACCGAAGAGACCTTTGTCTTCTCTGTGGCTCTTTCGAAACTTTGCAGAATGGGTTGCGAAAAATCGCGATCCAACGCGGCGTACACAACAACTTCATTTTCAGGTTTAGCCAAGCAGCCTGAGCAGCTTAGCAAAAGGGCTGTAAATAGGCTGGAAAGCACGGAGTGGAGATTCAGTTGTCGAGCGGAAAATTGCAGGGTCATAATCGATGATATTCCCGATACCACTCAGTGAATCGCCGAATCCCATCCTCAATACTCGTTTGCGGTTTGAAGCCGGTTGCGGCTTCAAGATCGGCTACATCCGCATAAGTTGCTTCGACATCTCCTGGCTGCATGGGCAACAAATTGCGTTCCGCTTTTTTGCCGAGAGCCTTTTCGATGCATTCGATAAAGTAGTTGAGCTCTACGGGAGCGTGGTTTCCAATGTTATAAACTCGATACGGAGCATCGCTAATGTTGGGTGTCCAATCCCCAAGTTTGTCTTTGGCGGAGCGTGTTGGAATAACTTCAGAGATGCGTTTCATCGATTCGACGATGTCATCCACATACGTAAAGTCTCGTTTGAGTTGACCGTAGTTGTAAACATCAATCGCCCGGCCTTTAAGGATGGCATCAGTGAATTTGAACAGAGCCATGTCTGGACGTCCCCATGGTCCATAGACCGTGAAGAAGCGTAAGCCGGTCGTTGGCAAATCATAAAGATGGCTATAGGTATGAGCCATCAATTCATTCGCCTTTTTGGTAGCGGCATATAAGCTGATGGGATGGTCTACCGAATCGGTTGTCGCGAAGGGTTGCTTTTTGTTGGAACCATAAACGCTGCTCGACGATGCATAGACTAGATGGGGCGTTTTTTGATGGCGGCACCCTTCGAGCACATTGATGAAGCCTACTAGATTGCTGTCGACATAGGCGCGAGGATTCGTGATGGAATAACGAACCCCCGCTTGTGCTGCAAGATGAATGACTCGTGCGTAGGATTCCGAATCGAATAAACGCGTCATCGAAGATGTATCCGCAAGGTCCATCTTCTCGAATCGAAATCGGGGAAACTCCAAGAGAAGTTTCAAGCGATCTTGTTTGAGTTGCACGGAATAGTAATCGTTTAGGTTATCCAGTCCGGTAACCGCTTGCCCCTCGCGGAGCAAGCGGAGTGCGTAATGAAAACCGATGAAACCAGCAGCGCCGGTGACGAGGATTCGATTCATGTGCAACGTCTTTCTAGTCGCGGCCGTTACTACTTGCCGCTGGTAGGTTCATCCATGAAGCGAAGTGCAATTTCATTGCCATCGGCATCACGGCAATCGATCTCGATGTGCTCAGGGTAAAGAGCTTCGCTACCGAGAATTTGCACGGTAACTCGGCAAGCTTCTTCGAGCTGCATGATTTCGCGGCGTTTCTTATTGTTCAAATAGGCTGCCACTTTATCTTGGACTCGCACTGTAATACGGCTGGCCTTGGGGGATTGGGCGGCCATAACCATCATGCGAACGACTTCAATCGCCATACTTTCTGCCGTCTTCACAACAGCCCGCCCTTGGCAGCATGGGCAATCATCGTATACCGAGCGTTTGAGGCTGGGGCGGATACGTTGACGAGTCATTTCGATCAACCCGAACGGGCTGGTCCGCAGTATCTTGGTGCGAGCTCGATCGCGCCGCAGCGATTCTTTCAGGACGCGCTCGACTTTGCGTCGGTGCGAATCTTTGCGCATATCGATGAAGTCATTGACGATAACTCCACCGAGATCGCGCAATCGCAATTGGCGAGCAATTTCTTTAGCGGCCGAGAGATTCAATTGAAACGCATTTTCTTCTGCGGAATCATCGGTTCGGAAGTTGCCGCTGTTGACGTCAATTGCCACCAAAGCTTCCGTCGAATCGATCACTATAGAACCGCCACCCTTGAGCGGAACTTTGCGACGGTGGATGCGATTGATTTCGTTTTCCAAGTTGTACTTGTAGAAGAGAGGTTCTTTCCCTTCATACAACTGAATGCGATTGACATACTTTGGCATCACAAGTTGCAAGAACTCTTTCGCTCGGTTGAACGAATCGACTTGATCGACGATCAACGTATCGATGTCTTCGCTGAAGATATCGCGGATCGTGCGAATGATCATGTCGCTTTCTTCGTAAATGCTTCCTGGTCCGTTGGTTTTGCTGAGCCGCTTAACGATCACTTTCCAAAGACGGAGAAGGTACGCCATATCGCGGGCAAGGTCTTTGCGAGTGCGATCTTGACCGGCAGTTCGGACGATGAAACCAAGGCCCTCAGGTGGATGCAAATCGAGCATGATTTGACGCAATTGTTTGCGTTGAAGTTCATCTTCGATTTTGCGTGACACGCCGACTCGTCCCAAGGCGGGCATCAGTACGAGATAGCGACCGGGGATGCTGATGTAAGTCGACAGAGTTGGACCTTTGCTGCCGATCCCTTCCTTGATGACTTGCACCAAGACTTCATCGCCGCGTTTGAAGATCTCTTGGATGGGAGGCTTGAATCGCGGACGTCCTCCGCGTTGTTGGCGACCTTTCTTGCGTTGATCGTCATCGGAACCATCATCGACATCAGGCATGTTGCCCGTGGCGATCTCAGCTGGATCGTAACCCGCTTGGCGAAAATATTGAGCTTCGACATCGCTGATGTGAAGGAAGCCATTTCGGCCAACACCAAAGTCAACGAACGCGGCTTGGATGCTCGGTTCTAGGTTAACGATTCGTCCACGGTATATATTGCCGACCCAATTATTTTGGCTGGCGCGTTCTGTATATAGTTCTTCAAGTTGACCATCTTCGAGAATTGCGATTCGGCATTCCTCGGGTTGGGACACATTGACGAGCATTTCCTTTTTCATCGTGTTTCAATTCCTTTAGTCTCCGTCGGTCATGACGGAGGATGTTAGATGAGAAGGTGCTGCCGTTTCATTTTGTTCGCTGTTGGAGGGATTGGGATCTGCAGATTTCCCCAAATGGACCCGGGTTCGACGCAAAATAACGCCTTGCTCTTGAAGGTGCTCTAAAGAAAGAGCTTGTAGCAATTCCCCTGGGCGGAAAGAGGCTCCACCAGAATTTGGAAGCGTGAAACGAAGCACTGTACCAATTAAACGGACTTCAAAGTCGGGGTCGCCAATCGCCACACTTAAGGTGCGGTTTTCTCGAACCACCGTCCATGTAGGTGCTGCCAAGAAAGCATCAAGACGCTCTTGTAAGGCAGCCAGATCATGATCAGGGATCTCAATTTCAAACGTGCTGGCACGCAATTGTTGCCGTGACGTTTCCGGAGTTAATAACTCAAGATTGACGATCTGTAATCCTGGCAGCAACTGCTGTTGCAATTGTTCCGCCAGGTTTTTCAAGTCGATTGCATCCGTCAGTTCTAACTCAACTGCTTCATCGAGGCCTTCGATTCCTAGGGCCAAAGCAGAGGGGAAACTGATCTTGGGTTTGGGATGAAATCCTTCGGTCAAGGCGATCGCCAGACCGGCTCGCCGCACCAAACGTTCCCACAGACGTGCCAGATCCATATGGCCGATCCAACGCAAATCGCCGGTTTTCGTGAACCTGATTCGAATACGGGTGTTGGCCATTGGGAAGTTAAATCTGTTGCACCATATCGGGAAGTAACGCAGCGAAGGAATCGTGCACGGCGGTGTGGACCTGATGAGCGGTTTCCAAACGGAGAGCACGTTCCGCAATCGCTTGGCATTGAGACAAGCTTACCGAGCGAATTGCCTTTTTCAATTGCGGCAATGCACTGGGGGGAGAGCTCAACGTGCGTACGCCCAAGCCTATAAGTAGGAGTGCGTACGCCGGATGACTACTCATTTCTCCACACACACTGGTAGCGATTCCAGCTTGGTCTGCTACTTTGACCGATTGGCTGATCAATCGCAAGACCGAGGGGTCTACCGCCTGGTACAAATCGGCAACCGCTTCGTTACCGCGATCCACCGCCAAAGTGTACTGGGTCAAGTCGTTGGTTCCGATACTGATGAAGTCCACTTCGCGAACAAAGTGGTCAAGCATCATCACGGCTGCCGGGACCTCTACCATCATGCCGATTTTTACATCGTGACGGACAGCGTAACCTTCCTCGCGTAAATCGTCCATCACAGAACGCACAAGAAGTCGAGCAGAACGCAATTCATTTAGGGTCGCGATCATCGGAAACATGATACGCAGGTCCCCTTCGAGACTGGCCCGCAGCATCGCTCGCAGTTGAATTCGGAAAAGGGAGGGGTTGCGCAAACAATAACGGATACTTCGCAGCCCGAGGAATGGATTCGCCTCTGATTCGACAGAATGCCTTGTCGAAAGCTTATCTGCACCCAAATCCAGTGTTCTTATGATTACCTGCCCGTTGTTAACAGCTTTTAAGACCTCACAATACGCTTGGTATTGCTGTTCTTCCGACGGATCTTCTTTGCGTCCCAGGTACAAGAACTCGGTTCGATACAGCCCAATTCCTTCTGCCCCACGTGAGAGTGCCGCACTGACCTCAGAGGGGAATTCGATATTTGCCAAAAGCTCGACATGCGTTTGGTCGACCGTGATGGCGGGCAAATCTCGCAGAGCATCCAAGCTGACGGCAAAGCTTTGGCGATCGCGGCTGCGTCGCAAATAGTTTTCTTTGGTTTGTGCATCGGGCTCGAGAATAACACGCCCGCGATAGCCATCGAGGATGACTTCCATGCCACCACGGATTTGTTGCGCGAAGCTACCGACGCCCACCACGGCGGGAATTTCCATGCCGCGGGCGACAATTGCGGTGTGGCCCCCCGGCCCGCCCGCCTCAGTGCAAAAGCCGAGCACAAACTTTTTATCGAGGTTGGCCGTTTCGCTCGGCGTTAAATCGTGACTGAAAAGAATTACGGGTGACTGAAGATTCGACAAGCTTGTCGTGGGGGCACCGCCAAGTTGTTCCAGCAGGGCTCGTTCGATGTCGCGAATATCACCCACTCGTTCCGACAAAAACGTTCCGCCCATGCGACGAAAAGCTTGCGCGTAACCGTTGAGAACTTGGCTGACGGCCAATTGAGCACTGAAGGAACGCCGCAAAATGAGTTGCCGCATTTCTTCGCGCAGTCGGGGGTCGAGCAGCAATTGTTGCTGGGCCGAAAAAATACCTTGGATATCGCCCAGCTGTTTTTCGGACGCTTGTTCGGTTCGTTTGGCGATTTGTTCCGATGCAGAGACGAAGGCCCTATCTAAACGTTCCGCTTCGGATGAACGTTCAGCCGTCGTAACCCGCGATCGGGTAATCTGATACCCTTCGCGGTCCAAAAGTAGCGCTTGGGCGATTGAAACGCCCGGCGAAACTGGAAAACCCTGAAATTCCTGCATGCCGCTCCATCAATCTTTCAACGCCAAGTTGTCTTCCTAAATGGCGGCTTCGGCCTGACCGTCCGTTTCATAAAAGCAATTATCGAACAAGTCACCGAGAGCCTGAATCGCCGCTGGGGCGTCGTCTCCGATGGCCTTCAGATTGAGACTTGTACCGGCTTGTGCACCGAGTGTGAGCAAACCCAGGATGCTGCGGGCATCGACAATCTGACCATCTTTTTCTAATTCAATTCGGCAACGAAACTTCATCGCTGCTTTCACCAGCAAATCGGCAGGTCGCATGTGCAGCCCTTGGCTGTTGCGAACCGTCACGGTTCTTTCTGAGATAGATTCCGACATCATTTCACCGCAATCACTTCACCCAATTCCCGATCACTGAGTTTTGCAGGGTCTGGCTTTTCCAAACGCTTGGCTCTACTCGGGCCTAAATCTTTACCGCTTATTGTTAGAAGCTGAACGGTTATGGATGAACTTTGTTTCGCAACGATTGGATACTGAACGAACTGTCGTTCTTGCCGCGAAACAAATTCATCACCAAAAATTCAACCCTAAGCAGTACTAACAAAGGTCCGCTTCAGGACGGGGTATCTAAAAAATTGGGTCTCTAAAAACTGGGTATCTACAAGGCACGATATGAACCCTGGCTGGCGTTCAACTTCCAAAATGGCTGTTGTCCGCATCCACCAATAACTGAAGAATCTCTTCCGCAGATTTGGCTTGCTTCAGATACCGACAAAAGGTGTCGTCACGCAATTGTCGTGAAATGTTTTCCAGGGCCCGCAAATGATCCCCTGGACGTTCGGGTGGCGATACCAACAAGAAAAACAATTGGACTTTGTCGCCATCCAAACTGTCAAAATCTACGCCCGCTGGACTCACGCCGACGGTACCGACCAAGCGATCCACGCTGGGATGCTTGGTATGCGGAACCGCAATGCCGCGACCAATCGACGTACTTCCCAATTCTTCGCGTTTGAGTAACGCTTTGATAATGTCATCTCGGTCCGAGGCTTGAATCTCACCCGCTTCAGCCAACGAATCTACCAACTCCGAGATAGCACTCGGCTTGTCTTTCGCGGCTAGTGAGGTGCGAATCGCTTTAACGCTAACGAAATCAGAAAACTTCATAGTAATCCTTCAGGCTTATTAGCCGACGTCAGAATGCCCATGGTTATGCTTGTGGCCAGGTACCTTGTGGCCTGTCATTTTTTCTTTTTGCTTCCGCAATTGTTGCTCCATCTTGTGCATCGCACTGTCGAAGGCCGTAACCACCGTCTTCGCCTTGTCCGATGAAACAAACTCTGGGCAATGCTCTGCCGACACATTGATTTCAACCATCACCTCTTCCAGGTGCTGCAAATCGACTGTGATTCGGACTTCAGAAACTTTATCCAAAAAGCGAAGCAACTTACCTCCCTTTTCTACTAAAATTGCTTCGTCTTGCGGCGTTACATGACCGTGTCGTGATGAAACTTTGACTTGCATCTCGGAGCTCCTCTTTCGCTTTGCAATGAGGTTAACGCGACAAACGTTCGCGGTACCCGCTATCACCGACCTTCGCTATTCTGCCGGATATCCCCGACTTTGTCACCGACACTAACTCGGTTTTCAGTCAACCTACCTCCTCTAGGTAGCGATTGTAACGACATGATTTATTGATTACCGCTCGAATGAGCTACGCTCTTAAGTGGTTTTTTTACAGCTTCGGCGGAATTCCGCCCGTTCGCCACAAGCGTTTCCAATCCTGAATGAGCCCGCGCGACGGGCGATCCGGCTGAAAGCCGAGATCTTTGCCTGTAATACGTTTCAATTGGTATATGGCCAAAATTCGCTCATCCAAAAACTCGCTTTCCAAAAGATTTACCAAACGCTCCGCTGCGGACAATTTTAACTCAGGCTCCGAATAACCGACCAAAACCTGAAAAAGAAGAGCTCCACGTTGGACATCTTGGGTCGCCAAACTCACTTTGAGAGCTTCGAGCGATTCGGGCGAAGAGCTGATGCGTTCGCGAACCGCGTCGATCAAAGTGGTCCAATGACTTCGAAAACGATCGTCATTGAGCAAGCCGGCTGGTCCTGCCAAGAACGAAAAATCATCCGAGAGAATGAGAGTTTGAGCAGCCAGTGCGGCAATCTCCGCGCGGCGATTTTGTAACGCTTCTACGATGACCAAGTTGGCTCGCGCTCCTGCAGGCAACAGTTGCATCAAGTCACTCGCCGCTTGCCGATCGATGGGACGTTCCAGCGGTGTTTCAATCCAAGTTGGAGCCTTATCAATCTTTACACCTTCCCATTGATTGACTCCCGTCCGCACCAAGGAATCGCCCAGCATGAGTTTCTGAAATCCACTGGTATCACTGAGTAGTTTGGCAACATCGACTTTCTCGGTGATCTCTACGGATGAAACCTCTATCTTGCCTTGCAATACCGATATGCGAAGGTCGGTCACAGGCACCACAGCGCCAACATATTGTGGATCGTAGCGACTCGGATCAACGAACATTGGCGTCGCTTCCACAGCGACTGCCGAATTCGGTTCACTCCAACGCAAAGCGATCAAGGTGTTGCCATTGCGTAGTAATGTTTGCGGTTGTCGCTCTACGAAGCTGGACTTGCCTGAATCCTGGAGTACCGCTTTGCCTTGTGTTAAATCGACCATCGTGATCCACGGCATTTGACTATCGGTAGAAACACTGAAGTCTGTCGCCGTGTAGAAACTCCATGCCACATCATGGTTGACCTGGATGGAGTTGCGAACACCTGGGGCAATCAGCAAACGTGTTCCGTGAGGAAATGTGGTCGCAGAAGTCACACGTATCAGTTGGCGATTGGCTTGATCGTTAATGAAGAGCAAGTGACCTTGTGCCAATTCGGCTGGTGGATTCCAGGTTGCAACTTGAACATTTCCGAGCGGGATTTCAGGTTTGGGAGGGCTAGATGGATTGGTATTTGCGGATGTGGTCGAATCGGAATCTGGTTTTGACGCGTCAGCTTCGCTTGTCTCACCCGCCGCCGGCATTTCGGTTTCGGTAGAACCTGCGGACGAATTGTTATTGGTTTTTTCGGAAGTCGCAGCGGTGGCTGGATTTTCGTCTTCAACGCCGGTTGTTTGTTTCAGTTCAGAGCTATTGTCCGCAGCGTTTAAGTCAGTCTCCAATGCTGCGCGGTTACCGTCTGGGTTGTCGCTGTCGCTCGAATCATCGTCAGGATTGTTTTCTTGTTCAACGGATCCTTCTGGGGCAAGAGCGGTCGACGTCCATAGTCCTTGCAAACGATTGAAGGGGCCAATCGCTTGATACGCAGCGAGTACAAGTAAAGCAGCTAAAGCCAGTGTGATAAAAATGCGTAAACCGTTCTTAGGTTTACGAGAACTTTCCTCATTGATACCACTATTGGTCCAATCCGCGTGTGCTGGTCGCAATGGGTCGGTCATTACCATCGAATCAGTCATCGACGGCGTTGGTTTCGGACCAGCAGCTTGCGACGATGCGCGCGAATTGGTGGTTGGTGCGGAAGATGGTTGGGAACCTAAGGAATGGCTGGCGGCTTCTTGTGAGTGGCCATATTCGGCACGTTTAGCGACTGGAGCGGTTGGTCCCTGCGCAATTTCTTTTGGACTTCCAAGGCAACGCACACGATGTCGTAACTCGGGCGAAGTGATCGGTTCGGAATCCAGAATCGATGCGAGAGCTTGGTGGCACGCCGCCACTTCGGCTAGTTGCATATCGGATTGAAGCAGGAACTGTTCAAGTTCAGGCACAAGTTCAGGGGCAAGCGTATTGTCGAGGTACTGAGCAATCGAGTTGGCATCCAGCCCCAGGCCCTTTTCATCCAAGGGCAATGAAGAGAGACGCGGTTGGCGGACAGCTGCTTCGATGCGTGCCATTAAGACCTTGGCGAACTCACTCTCTTCGATTTTAGCGCGCAGTGCCTCAGCATCAGCTGGTTCCAACATGTTGTCCATGTAGGCCAGTAAGGTTCGGAGTGTAAGTCGCATGGGTGAGTTCCTAACGATAACATACGCGAATCGCGAAGCGGTGAGCCAATTGCCCGGTCTATTCTATTAGTGACGTGGCTGAACGTTATTCGTACACAATTTTGAAAAAACGCTCGAAAGTACCCGGAAGCCCCCGCTCGATGCTTGGTTTTTGGAAGATGAAACACCATTAGACCCCAGATTGGGGTAAAAGTTGACCCGGATAGGTGAACAGGGTTATATTGAAGGAATGTCGCTTCAATCCCACACGGTCCGCATATTGGCAGCACGGAGCTAAAGCATGTTGGTGATCCCAGGTCATTCGGGCAAAGATAATTGCGATCCCACACCGCGCATTTCTCGCCGACAACTGTTGACGGTGGGAGGTTCGCTTACGTTGGGGCTGTCGCTTGATCAATTGTTGCGAACTCGAGTGCAAGCCAGTGAGGGCCAAGGTGGCGGACCTGGTTGGGGCAAAGCGAAGAGTGTCATTTTCGTTTATTTGCAAGGTGGGCCAAGTCATTTGGATCTGTGGGATCCTAAAGACAATGTTCCCGATAATGTTCGCAGCCAATTCGCTCGCATCGGAACTAAAGTGCCGGGCATGGATGTTACCGAACTGTTGCCGAACATGGCCAAGATCACGGATAAGCTGACGTTGATACGCTCGATGAGTTACTCGCCTGTTGGATTATTCAATCACACAGCTGCGATTTATCAAATGCACACAGGCTACACCGCCGACAAAGTCAGTCCCTCGGGACAGCTCGAACCTCCCAGCCCAAAAGATTTTCCAACCTTTGGTTCACAGGTGGCGCGTATCAAGCCACCTGAGCAAGCGATGTTGCCGTTTGTGATGATGCCTCGTCCGCTGCAAGAGAGCAATGTGGTCAACAAAGCAGGTACCGCAGGCTTCTTAGGGCGAGCCTACGATCCTTACTATCTGTTCCCACCAGGCGATGACATGGATCTCGCTAAGATGGAACGTATCAGTGTTGAAGATCTTCGTCTTCGTCCTGAAGTTTCGGTGCAACGCCTGGAGCGCCGAGCACGCTTGCGAGATTTGATCAACTCGGGCATGCCGACTATTGAGAAGGCAACTGAGCAATACGATTTGGACGACTACTATCAACAAGCGTTGAGCTTGATCAGTAGTGGACGAGCCAAAGAAGCCTTCAATCTAAGTGCGGAAAGCACAAAGTTGCGCGATCGTTATGGCCGCAACACATTCGGGCAATGTTGTTTGTTGGCTCGACGATTGGTTGAGGCTGGAACTCGAGTGGTTGAGGTTGTGTGGCCTAAAGTTGCCAACAGCGATAACCATTCTTGGGATGTGCATACCGACTTAAGCAAACGAATGAAGAACCAGTCGGCGCCAATGCTGGATGCCGGTTTATCGACGTTGATCGATGATCTTGATGAACGGGGATTATTGTCTGAAACATTAGTGGTTGCTGTCGGTGAGTTTGGCCGAAGTCCGCAACGAGGTGTGAGCACCAGTGGTAACAGCAACAGCGATGATGGACGCGATCATTGGCCTTATTGTTACACCGCTTGTGTGGCTGGAGCTGGGATCAAACGTGGCAGCGTATATGGTGTTAGCGATCAAACCGCCTCGGCACCGATCGAAAAGCCCGTTCACCCGACAGAACTTTTAGCCACCATGTATCATTCGCTGGGCATCTATCCTGAGACGATTGTTTACAACCATCTCAACCAGCCTCGCGAGTTGGTGAAGGCCCAGGCAGTTACTGCCTTATTTGATAGTTGAGTCACAAAAAACACCGAAATCGACGACTTTCGATTCAAATTGGAACCAAATGGGTAGCTCGCTGGTACTACGGATGTTGGTACTGGCACTGAATTTGGGGGGCGATACAATCAGGGCGTGGTATCACTCTGCCCATTGAGGAACTCTATGTCTGCTGATCGGTCGTCGAAAACGGTTGTGGTTGATGGGCTAACTATCGACCTGAAAAGTCCCGCTATCGCCGCGTTTTGGGCTTGGTTGATTCCAGGTGCGGGGCATTTCTACCAGCGGCGATATCGAAAAGCGGCTCTGTTTTCGCTGTGCATTTTTTCGACCTATTTTCTCGGCATGATTATTGGCGGAGGAAAGGTCGTATACGCGAAGTGGGACATGGACGAGAAACGCTGGCCATTCCTTTGCCAGGCGGGGGCCGGAGCAGTCACAATTCCTGCCATGATCCAATCGTACCGCGAATCGAAGAAGCAGCCGACGCTGTGGGGAGGTTTCATGGCAGCTCCTAACCGCTTCCAATTGAGCGAGTGGAACAAGAAATACGCGGCAGCATTCGACTTAGGGACACTCTATACCATGGTCGCAGGACTTATGAACATCCTGGTGATTTTGGATGCCTATTTTGGTCCTATGCCGCTCCCGGTACCCGCCAAGAAGCCTGATGACAAAAACGATCCAGCCAAGGGTGAGTGTACGGAGAAATAGTTATGCCGATGCCCATGTCGCCCACGTACCTTCTTCTGGCTCTGCCGCTCCTGGTTGCGTTCTCATTTGTCTATGCGGCCACACGACATGAACGCCAAGAATTGATTCTGCAACAAACTTGGCGGACTGCGGTCTGGATTGTCGGTTTTCTGGGCGTTATCTTTTTGATCTTGTGGATCATCTCTTGGGTTGTTGCCTAAGTACGCCGACCACAACCCTATTCTACCTCTCGATTGTTCTCCAGGAGTAAACACTATGCGCGTCCTGCTGCGCTCGATGCTTTTTGCGCTCGTATGTTTGGGCGGCGTTACTGCTTGGAATTATGCTCAAGAATATTTGAGTGGTATTGTGTGGCCGATGCCACCCATCATCAAGCCAGGTGATGCGACGACCGCCCCCAGCGATGCTGTCGTTCTCTTCGATGGCAAGAACCTGGATGCCTGGGTGAACGGAGACAAGTGGAAGATCAAAGAGGGTGTGGCAACGGCCAGTGGTGGTGGCATTCATACCAAACAAGGTTTTGGCGATTGCCAGATCCATCTCGAATTCGCGACTCCAGCCAAGGTGGAAGGTAGTGGCCAAGGTCGAGGTAATAGTGGTGTATATATCATGGGCCGTTACGAAGTGCAGATCTTGGATTCGTTTGAAAACGAAACCTACTTTGACGGTCAATGTGGTGCGATTTACAAGCAGCAGCCACCGATGGTCAACGCATCACGTGGACCGGGTGAATGGCAAAGCTATGACATCTTCTTTACCGCTCCGAAGTTTCATCCGGATGGATCGCTGAATAAGCCTGCCTATCTCACTGTGGTTCATAATGGAGTTTTGATTCACAATCATGTGGAATTATCGGGAGGAACCTCATGGTCGGAGCCACCCCGATATTCGTCACATCCGGAAAAAGAACCACTTCATTTGCAATTCCACGGCAACCCCGTGCAATTTCGCAACATTTGGGTTCGTGAAAACATGCAGGCACTAGTAGGAAAGAAGTAACTCCCAAAAAATACCCATCTTAGCGAATTGCGTAAGCTAGACTCCTGAGTACGTATTACCCTAGACGCACTTTACTCGGAGTCACCATGGCCGTGGCAGCGACAAGCACCGACCTCAGAGAATCATTGATCGCCCAACGCATTGCACGAGTTCAGCCGTTATCGGCAGAAGTCTGTCAATGGATTGCCAACGAATCACCGAGTGCAGCTCAAGGTCGCGTTTCGCTCTTGGGTGAATTGGTGGAGCAGCTCGCTAAGGCCAACCCCAGACCATATCCCTATTTGAGCGTCTGTGCGATTGCAACCGCATTCCCCTATTATCGCGGACATTCCGTCGAAGAGCAAAGTCAGCTCTTGCCGGGCACCTTGAGTGCGCTGTGCGGTTTGCTCTCTTTGTCGCAATTGCGCGTTGTGATCGAAGAAGAATGGAAGGTGCTTACCGAGGGAGCCCAGCAACAAGCATGGTTGCCAACATACTTCGCATCGGAATATTTAACGGTCGACTTCCCAACGTGGTGCAAGGAATTAGTGGATCGAAGCCTAGCGCTGTTAGGCTCGAAGTGTGCGCCAAATGATGTTGATCTAAATCCAGACTACGATGGAGCAGAGTGGGAACGCAACTTCCGCGATGCCGAGTCACTGCTTTTTGGCACATGTAGTTCATCGAACGCTGAGCTTTGCAAAGATCTGGCAACGAACCAACGCTCGGCATTATTGGCACTCGTCGAACGCGCCAAAGGTGCGATGTCTTCTGAATATCGATTCGAGTTTGGGGGAGAGGTTCCGGCTAAAGAAAATGGCGTTGCTAAGGAAGAGTCACAGCCTATCGCCAGTTCATCTTTAGCAGAAAGTTTGCGAAGTAAAAGCTCCGTATTGCCAAAGGTCCCCGCCTCAGCAACACATCCTGCGATTCAAGAGTATTACGCCTCATTCGAAGATGATGCTTTGCGTCTATGTCTAGAATCGACCTTGAACGAAGCCCGAAGCCTTGAGGTTCCTGTGAACTTGGTGGTTATTCGAGAGCTCAAGTCCGTTGCTCCTGCCCAGGTATCAAACGCTAGTAAGCTAGAGATTCAGAATAGCCCGTCGCGCGTTTGGCTTGAAGATGTATGCAATGCCTTCAGCGAGTCGCACGAGGACTGTGAGTTCGCTAAACTTCTCAGCGTGCGAAGCGGTGAGTTAATCTATGTACAAGGCGGGGGCGATCGCTTGAAGCTCATGCCATGGATTCGAAACATCCTGGACGGAAGCGCCGCCTTACTCTCCAATGAAGTGGTATCGGTCAGCGATGATGAAGGCCAAACAGCCAATGGCCTTGTCGCTGGACTAGCGTCGGTCGGACGGCCCAATAAATCATTCCGCTCAACCGCGTTGATTCAAGCTTCACTACGTTGTTTGGAAGCGGCTCAGCGTCAAGGAGCTGGTTCGATCAAGAGCATTGAAGTGTTCTAGTGCCGTTTAGGTTCCTTGGAATGGAAGCGGGATGAGAAATGCGTGTTGAAAAAAAACACTTGCGATTCCATCCCAAACGACCAAGAGCGACAAATAGATAAAGCCTAGATAGATGGGGACATAAGCCCATTGAACCAGGTACGCAGGGAAGCGACTGTACCATCCATGTTTTTTGCCTGTTTTTTGGCTGCGATGAATTGCGAATCCAGAGAACCATCTGCCAGGCAATGAAAAGAGTACGAAGAACAAACAGAGCAACCAAACGTACTCTCCTGGGGTTGCTTCGATCCGCAACAAGTACAAAGGAAGTGCTAAAGCGAGTGTCAGGAAATTCGCAACGAGGAATGACCAGGGCGCGGCGCTATATTGGCGCCGTACTTTGCGTAATTCAAAAACCGCGCGGAAGCGATTTTCGACCGCTAAGTTCATTTGCAAAAATGGAAGGTACATGGTGATGAGCATCATCAACACCGCGCCAATGAAACCGATAAAAGCCTGAGCTGGCGTTCGTTCTTCGCCGCGCAAACCGATGGCCATTAAGGTTGCAGGAATGGCTAACCAGCAGAGCCCACCCATAAACGCTCTGAAGCCCAACCACCATAAGTTTGGTAGCTTAAGTGCGATCGCTTCATTCCATAGTCGATCCATCGCTTGATTCCAAAAGCTGGGACGCCATGCCTCGCTCAAGATCCGCAGCGGTTGCGGCCACAAATAATGGTACCAACGTCCACCCCGTGCGATCGACCAAATCAAATGGGATGCCCACATCGCAAACATGATCCACGAGAGTATCTCAAGGACCTGCACTGAATTGCTACTGGGGTCAATGAGCTGGCCTGTGATTGCAAAATCGCGAACCAACCACACCGGCAAAAAGGTGAGGGACGCACCCAGCAGGAATGTTCCGATGCGTCCTGCTTTCGCCAAGCCAGGAAGGCCGTATAGAAAATTGCCACGTTGTGCAATTCGTTTTCCTGCTTCCAGCATGTACCCTAGGCTCGCGAGTTGGAGAACTGGAAGCGTGCTGCATACCGCCAAAAGCAATAAAAGCGAAGCGAATTGAAATAAGCGGAAGGGGATATTGAGAACACCCCAGAAGATCGCCACTGCCAACGTACCCCACGTGCGTGACTGTTTGTCTCGGACGACGGGACTGGAGATCGAAAGTGCAGCGATTGGAGACGTTGCGACCATCTCTTCGACCGGAGAGGGGAGAATTTCAGCGGTGATAATTTCCGCAGGAACGATGGACGCAGTAATGATCGGTGGCTCTGCGGAATTCATTCCGGGTACCTCATCACGTTCGTTATGAGTGACGGTTTTGTAGGGAAATGTTAGGGACATTTGCCGTGAACTTACAAATCAGCCCTTTTGTTCTGCTCGGTAATCTCCAGTACCCTACTACTTAGCGATGAGTTTCAAAAGGGGAGTAACGCTAGATCCGGTGTGCGGCGGGCAGAAGGCGCGATTCTCTAATTCGTGGGGGATCGCTTACCCCGTAGCTGTATCGCAGCGGAGGCTAGGTGGACTGGAGAAAGACGCCAAAACGCCGAAATATGCTCTCCCAAAAGGTGTGCAGGATAAATAGGGGCAAGACTCGTATGAGCTTTCCCGCTCAGGGCGGCGGAGCGGCCAAATCGGGGCGTTTCTGCAAGAAGGCTCGCCACCCCTCCGAAGTGATTTGGCTGTTGTCCACTTGAAGGAACTTGAGGCTTTTCATTTTTTCCAGACCCGGCAAGGACCCATCGCTGACTTGAGTTTGTGTTAGCCATAAGGTTTCCAGCGCAGGGAGTTCCAACAGCAATGCGACACCATCATCATCGATCTTGGTTCCCGACAGGTCGAGTTCGTTTAACTTTGAAAGACCTTGAAGATCCTTGAGGGCGACATTGGAAATCGTAGAACCTTCCAGCGAAAGACGTTCCAGTTTTGACATTGAAGCTAGGACACCACAATGCGAATCCTTTAGTCCCATAAATGAGACATCGAGCCATTTCATGTCCGTTTGAGTTGACAAAAAGTTCAAGCCATCGGACGGAAGTTCACATCCGATCAAAACGCATTCTTCCAATTTTCGCTGAGGCGATAACTGCTTGAGTGATTGGGCCGGAACTTGCAAGACGTTTTCATATCGACTCTTGAGACTGTCGGCTGGGATTGTCTCATACAGCAGTTTGGCGTTGGGTTTGTTGCGATAGACGGACGTTAGATATTTGAAGAACGATTCGCGAACAACCGGATCGGAGTCGTCTAACCACAAGTGTGCGAGACCTGCAGATTGTGTATAGGCTCGCGCCAGTTCGTCTTGCTGCTTCCAGGTTTCTGCGGAATGGCCGCGCAAGCTTTCCCAATCCATCCAGTAATCGTCCCGCAGCATGCGATAACGGGCCACTTGCAAACGGGGTGATTCCCACCCACCAACTGTAGCATAGTCATCACCGATCCAGATGGACTCAGCATGGAGTGCGATCGCTTCGACAATCCAAAAATCGCTGCGAGCAGTCCAGGGTTCACTGCCGCGAACCAACGATGCTTCCTGGATGATTTGGTGCGTGAGTTCATGTACCAACGTTGGATACGATATCGCGCCATCTTCGATGTAAAAGTAAGACGTGGTCTCTTTGGGCGAATAGTAGCCAACAGAATTTTCGATGAGCTGTTCCGCTTTTCCCAGTTGCTGAATGTAGTCTTCGCGCGAACGAAAAAGAACCAAGTTCATTTCTGCTTTGCGTTCGAGCGGAACGTTTTTTCCTGCGAGACGATTCTTGAGTGAGCCGGGGGCGAGCCAGAGGTCGGGATAAGCTTGCGTCCAAACAGCAAAAATCTTTTCCAACTCTTGAGCCCATTGTTCCAGCAATTCAGGCGAGGCATTGCTAACCACACGGAAATGTGGCAATTGCACTCGATGAAATGTTTTGGCGGGCCAGCCATACTTCGGATGTGCCGTGGAAGCAAGCCGAGCTTTGGAGTCGACACCGGTGGCGTTCAAAAAGCTCTGCAAGACGAACTTGAGTTTAGGGTTCTGGGGATCTTCGCGATAAGCTCGCCATACCAACCGATAAGCGGCAATTTCATCTTTGCCTTTCAAGAGCTTATTGATTTCCTCAAGCAAATACAAAGCGTGTCGACGGCGCAATGTTTCGAACCGGGTTCGCCATTTGGAAACAAGTTCCTCATTTTCGTTGGGCTTGTCTGTGACTGCGGCTGTCGGTAACGCGAGCCAAGTCTGATCGGTCCTACTTTGCGGCCACCAAGCTCGAGTTTGTTCCGCTTGAATGGGGAGTTTCAATTCATCGCACTTGCGGGCCAGTTTTTCCAATTCAGCCAGATAATCGGCTGTTGGCAAAGCGGTTTCAGGAAGGGCATTCGCTTCCTGTGCCACGCTCGCTGATGGGCATATCGCAGCGATGACGAGTGTGAGTAGATACAATAGAAATGACCGACCGGCCATGTCCCTCCCCTTCCCTTTCCACGTCATCGCAGCTGAATATTGGCAAGGCATGAAAAACGAATCCGAGAAGGAGGTGAGAGTGACTCTATCAAATCTCAGTATAACCGACAGAATGTGAGGTTTGTATGGTTGCAAGCCGGGTTTCGTTTAACCCGTAGCTGAAGCGCAGCGGAGGCTAGGTGCGCTGGGTACAGACGCCGCCCTATCCGAATACGCTTTAAAAAACGCGTAGGATAACTAGGGCATTACCTCTTTAGGCGACGCGACGTGGACGGACTCGATTCGGAGTGGGCCGAGCAGCATTATGGGCGTCGGACTTTGTGGGGAATGGCAGAATTATGGGGGCCGCCGTTGTAGACTCGTTGGACGCGTCTGCGGCAACAGGCAAGGGAGTCGAGCTCGCGTCCGCAGGTGTCGCGGAACTGGCAGCTTTTCGTCGTTCCTGAATAACCTGAATGTATTCGGCCCCGAAGAGAATGACAGAGACACCGTAATAGCACCATGCGAGAAGCGCGATGAATGAGCCAATTACACCATAGGCCGTTGTGTACCGCATTCCGATGAGGGTTAATCCAAGCAGGTTGCGTCCCGCTTCCCATACAATAGCGACGATTAATCCACCTCGATACGCATCATTCCAACGCATCGATTTTTTCGCGATGACTCGATAAAGAATGGCGAAGATCATCCCGTTGAGGGCAATTGTCAGTATCATTTCGCCCAATGCCAAAAATCGTTCGCCGCGGGGCAAGTAGTCGATGGCTAATGTGTGAAAAGCGGTTAGGCAGAGGTTCAAAATAAAAACGACGACCAGCAAGATGCCCAAGCCAATCAACATAAAGAACGCCGAGACGCGATGCGTCAGAAAACGATGCAATGAATCACGCCACCCTTTGCTCGGCAAGGGTTTGATGCCCCAAATTCGCGAAAGGGCTCGATCGAATTGACAAAAAACACCAATGGCAGCCAAAGTTGCCGCGATCAAACCCGCCGGCCCACTCAACAGCGCATGATCGCGCATCTGCATTAAGACTTCTTCGATTTGTGTGCGGACCACGGGCGAAGTGTGTTCCGCCAAGACATCCAGAATTTGTCCCTGGGCATCCTGACCTAAACGCGAAAACTTCAGGAATAATCCAACGCCGCTGGATAGGAGCAGCATCATTGGGAAAAGGGAAAGTGCCAGGTAATAAGAAACGCTGGCAGCCAAACCGCCCCCCTCGTCATGGACCCAATGCAACGCGGCCTGACGCAGGTCTGAGAGACTTTGCAGGAACTCACATCCCCCCCAACGTACTAGCGAAATGAATCGCTGCACGGCTCGGTTTTGCCGAACTGAATGGGATGTCCAGGAAGTAGGGGAGCTGCGGGACACGCTGGAGGAGTTCTTTTCGTTGTAAGTCTATGTTTGGTAAAGGTTTACGGTTTTTTTTGCTCGGTGCCGAAAAAATCCGTAAACTTCCGCGCCGGGACTTTATCTGTTTATTCGCCCCGATTCCAGACCAGTTACCTAGTGATCCAAACCGGGAAACTGCGGTTTATTGTTGAAACAACTATTGTCGTCCCGATATACTTTAATGCAGAGTTTGGTCAGTAAGCGATTCCCAGGAGATCAAGTCATGAAAGATCAATATGACGTCATTGTTATCGGTGGTGGACCTGCAGGTTGCACGGCTGCCGCCCTCATCGCCGAAGCTGGTTATTCGACGTTGTTGATCGAACGCGAGAAGATGCCCCGCTTTCACGTTGGCGAATCGCTCATGCCAGAGACCTACTGGCCATTGCAGCGACTTGGCCTGCTGGATCGCATGAAGAATAGTGCGTTTGTTACCAAGAAAAGCGTTCAATTTGTTACGGCAACCGGCAAAGAATCGGAACCCTTTTATTTTACCGAACACGATCCCCGCGAATGCAGCACAACGTGGCAAGTTGAGCGAGCTGACTTCGATCAGATGATGTTTGAACGCGCTGGTGAGTTAGGGGCCGACTGTTACGATGCCACTCGCGTAATGGATATCATGATGGACGAAGGAGAAGTGGCTCGCGGTGTGAAACTGAAGCTTGCAGATGGCACACTAAAAGATGTTTATGGCAAAGTAGTCATCGATGGTTCAGGTCAGCAATCTCTGATCGCAAACAAACTTGGAATTCGCGAAGAGAATCCTAAGCTGCGCAAAGCGGCGGTGTGGGGCTACTGGAAAGATGCGCGACGTGATGAAGGTGATAATGGTGGCGCGACAATTATCATGCAGACGATCGAGAAAGATAGTTGGTTCTGGTTTATTCCATTGTCCAACAACGTCACCAGCATCGGGTGTGTGGGCGACACCGATTATATGCTCAAACGCGGCTGTGACATGGAAGAAGTTTATCGACAAGAGTTGGACAAGTGCCCTGGTTTGCAGAGTCGATTAGAGAATTCCGAACGAGTTGGTAAGCTGCACGTCGCCAAAGAATATTCGTATTGGACCAAGAAACACTCGGGCGAAGGTTGGGTTCTGATTGGCGATGCGTTTGGTTTTATTGACCCAATCTATTCGTCTGGCGTGTATTTCGCCTTGGTGATGGGTGAGAAAGCCGCTGATGCGATTATCGCGGGCTTGGCAAAAGGTGATGTCTCTGCGGCACAACTTGGGTGTTGGTGCGATGAGTTCAAAGAGGGGGCAAGTTGGATTCGCAAATTGGTCGAAGCGTTTTACACCAAAGAATTTAGCTTTGGTTCGTTCATGAAGGCAAATCCGAACTTCCGGGGCAACCTGACAGACCTGTTGATTGGCCGCATTTTCTATGATGGTGTTGGTGACATCTTCGGCAAGATGGACCCCATCCTCGACAAAGCAGGAATGGATGGAATGATGATTGCCTAAGAGTTGTTCCGCCAATCGGAAACGCGCGAATTGCGTTGCTTAGAAAAAAAGAAAAAGGGCGTGAATGAATTTCATTCACGCCCTTTTTTTCTGTGAACACCTAGTGGGCATCACTTGGTAGGAATTTGGACGCCATTCATTTCTTGTTCTTTTACGCCGCGAGCACCGCTGGGGATTTGTGCGAACAGAGTTACCTTTTTCAATTTGTTCGACGACGCTTGAAAAACGGAATTGCCTTTGGTCGCAAAAAACTCCAATGGAATTTTCAGTTCCTCGCCAGCCATGAGTTTTTCTCGGTGATAATAGAAAAACTGATCATTGAGTGATGCGGAGACATTGCCCCAGGTGTCGGGACTGTTGTTGACGATAACGAGCGCAGGAACAATGCGGGTTCTTTGTGGAGTGTTGTCCGGCGAAAAGGACATGACACCGGTAGAGAGCGTCGCATCAAGTACTGGTTCAGGTTTGACCTGCAGACCAAAAGCCATCCAACCGACCAAGGTCAACGGCACCGCGATGATGAACAAAGCGGCAATAGCCAGTTGTTGTTTTGAAAGTGTTTTGGGTTGTGGAAAGGGAGCGTTGTCCGGCATGTTTCTAGCAAAGTTGGCTGCGCACTTTGAGCATTTCAATGATGGCTGACGCGGCTTCTTCTCCCTTGTTTCCAACTCGTCCGCCGCTGCGATGAATCGCTTGTTCGAGCGTGTTGACGGTAAGCAGACCGAAGGCGACAGGCTTGCTGGTTTTGAGTGAAAGTTGCATCAAGGCTTGGCTTACAGACGTATTGATATGTTGATCGTGGGTTGTTTCGCCCCGGATCACACATCCCAAGCTGATTACCGCAGAAACATCTGGTTTTTCAACCAAGTCTTGGCACAATAGTGGAAGTTCCCACGCCCCAGGAGCCCACACCACAACGATATGCTCCGCTGGGACGCCATTGGATTGCAGGGTATCAATCGCACCTTGCAATAATTTTCCGGTGATGTTGAGGTTGTATCGAGAAACAACAATCCCGATTTTGCCGGTAACGCACCCTTTTTCAGCGGTGTAGGTCGTGGTCATTCCAAATCTTTCGCGCGGAGGATGAACTGGGCGGGGAGAGCACTTAGGCTTGAGGTCTCAATCTCAGGTCTTCATGCTCATCAAGAATTCTGCATTGCTGCGAGTTTTTTGCAAGCGGTTAACGATCATCTCCATGGCGTCGGGCGAATTGGTTTCGGCGACAGCTCGGCGTAGCAAACCGA
>Ga0075158_10000234_pt1 | contig 44576 bp, 27 predicted proteins | sample JI91814BDNA_FD_70968 | JGI IMG/M metagenome (GOLD analysis project Ga0075158, IMG submission 70968) | Wastewater effluent complex algal communities from Wisconsin, to seasonally profile nutrient transformation and Carbon sequestration -... | ecosystem: Engineered > WWTP > Effluent > Algae... | reverse complement strand
AGACCACTCACTTTCACACGAGTATAATGATGTGAATTTAGACCATAGTTTATCACACGAGTATAATGATGTAAACTTAGACCATAGTTTGTCGCATGAGTACAATGATGTAAATCTTGACCATTCACTCTCACATGAGTACAATGACGTGAATTTAGACCATAGTTTATCACATGAATACAACGATGTAAATCTTGACCATTCACTTTCACATGAGTACAATGGTGTAAATCTAGACCATAGTTTGTCACACGAAATAAATACACTCGATTTGGATAATATTATATCCAGACCTGAATTAGGAAGTATTGATTTATCATCTGATGGTATGACTAATGATATACAAGGTATAAGTGATTCTATTTCTTTAGATAATAATCTTGATATAGAAGAAATAAATTCTGATTTGAGTGTTGGTGGAAATTTAGATGGTTTGTTACAATCTGAATTATCTTCTATTAATTTAGAGCACACACTACTTTCCGAAATTGGTGAATTGAACCTGGAAAATTTAATCACGCCAGTAGAATTGGAAGGTATTAATTTGAATAATACACTTAATTCAGATGGAACAGAACGTATAAATTTGGATGAAGTATTAATTATTCCAGAATTGAATTCTAATTTAACAAATACTGCATTAGAAACACCAAAAAAAGAAACGTTAGATGTGTCTAATATCAATTTAATTCCTGAATTGGAAGATTTGAATCTAGAAAACACAATTACGTCAGAAAGAAATGATAGACCTAATTTAGAAAATCAACTAAGTCCTGCAACTTTGACAGATTCTTCTAAATTGGAAAATTCTAATTTTATTACAAGGGTTGATACAGCCAATTCACCTAATTTAAGTAACGAAATATTCCTTTCTGAAATAACAACACCAAATTTCGATTCTGATATATCTGGATTTACTAATTTAAGTAAAGATTTGTCTAATTCAGAATTAAGTACACCACCATCCAATTCTCTTAATTTTGATTCAAAGATAGAAACACCAAATATTAGTTTGAATACAAATTTACAAAATTCTATAGAATCTAATAATTCAAATACATTGAATCTAAATAATGAATTAGACGTACAATTACCAAATTCGCCTTCGTTCAAAGGAAATTTAGAAAATTCATCTCTTTCTAAACCTAGTTTAGAAAATGAAAGTATTATATCTAGACCAGAAAAAATAGAACTACAATCCAATTTACAGAGAGCACAATTGACAAATATCGATGTAACAAATGAAACAATTACACCATCTGTATCTGGTATAAATTTAGATAATTCTATTAATTCGTCTAGTGTACAAAATGCAAATACAGAACATTCAATTTCTAAAGCAGAAGTACAAAAAACTGGATACGAAGCAAAATTAGAAATGCTTAGAAATAGAACAGAACTAAATACACGTGATGTAGAAATTTCTAAATCAGAACTTACATCAAATTCTAGTTTAGAAAATAGTATAGAACCTACTTATTCCCCGAAAAATGTAAGTAAACCTACGGAAGGTGCTGTCGACCCTGTTAAATATAGACAACCTTACAATATTCTTAATCAATAGAAATTGATAAATACATTAATTAACAAAAAGCACACTAATTATCTTTTTAATTTTTATTAAATGAAACCAATAGAATACGAACAGAAGGATGTTTTTCAGGAAGATTTGAAATATACTTCGTATATTGGTCAAATAATCGATTCAGACGACCCACTTTTTTTAGGAAGATGTAAGATAAATGTATTCTCTAAATTTGATGGAATAGATGCAGAAGAATTGCCGTGGTGCTGGCCCGTTTCGTATAATTTCTTCGGTTCTACTCGAAATCACGGCGGAGGAAATTTTTCTTATCCAAAGAAAGGTGCGGTTGTTCACGTAAGATTCTATGATGGAGACCGTATGCACCCAGTCTATTATAGTAATGAAAGAACTTCTGATACTATTCGTGAATTTGTTTCTGATTCTTATAAAAATTCTCACGTGTTGATATATGACGAAGATGAAAATATGAGATTTACTTACAAAGTCTCCGAAGGATTGATGGTTTATCATAAGAAATCTTATATGAATATTCGAAAAAATACGAATATTGATATTCATCACGCAGACAACGAATCAAGAATACAATTGAATAATGGAGATATTCTTCACAATTCAAATACTTCAATGAAATTCAAAACCACTTATTTTAAAATCGATTGTGATATATTAGAAATTAACTCAAAAATTATCACAATCAACGGTAGTGTAATGACCGCAAATGTAACTACATTGTTTCCAAAAGGTCATACAGGACCGCCACATTAAACTTTTTATTTTTTACTTTCCCAATTTTATATTTTTATGCTTGTTATAGAAAAACAACAACCTAAATTCGCTCTTAATAATTACAAGAAAATTTTAAATGATATTCGTGAAGATGAATATAGTTTCTCTAGAGAATCGCACGATAATTTTCTAAACTCTCTTCTTTCTGTAAAAAATGTCATTAAAGACATTATGCCTGGTGTTCCGATGAAAATTGAATCTATTAATGAAGATTATATTGATAGCAATGCTCGATATATTCAAGTAAATTTTGAAAATGGTCTTACTGGATTTATCAATGCAAAACAAGAAATTAAATTTCTCGAAAAGATTTTTAATTCCAAAATTGAGACTACAGAACAGTTAAATACACTATTCTCTACATCATCAATTTATGCTATTCAAAAGGGAATGGAAGAAACAGACGATGCAATTTGTAGTATTCGTGATGGATGGGATGATAGCAAACGAAAAGAATTTGCAAATCAGGTACGAGGTACAGAACCAGAAAAGGTATATACTGCATATATTCATAGTCGAAATGCTGGTGGATATTTTTGTACTATCGATGGTGTAAATGTTTATATGCCAGGTTCTCTTGCGGCGGCAAACAAGATTACAAATTTTGATACATTGTTGAATACTTCAATTCCTGTAATGATTGAAAACTATTTACCGCAAACGAAGATGTATATTGTTTCCAACAAAAAATACATTCAAAACATTCTTCCATTGAAAGCAGATGCAATCAAGATTGGAAATAATTATACAGGTAAAGTTACTGGAATAACAGATTATGCAATTTTTGTAGAATTTGATGAAATTTTTACAGGTATGTTACACATATCTCAATTGGACACTATTACTGCACAAAAACACGCAGACGATGAGATTAAAGACGGTGATTACGTGACATTCTTCATCAAATCTATAGATACGTTGCGTGGAACTATTAAATTTACATTGACACAAAAGACAGCAGAAGAAACAGACAATGACATTCAAAAAATTAGACGTGGATATGAATTGTTCCGAGAACAATCCGAAGGTAGTATTCAAACAGGTGAAGTAATTTTCCTAAAGAATGATTATGCATTTGTAAGTTTTCAGAAATCATCAGGATTTAATGTTCGTGGTCTTTTGAGTTCAAATGAAATTTCGGAATACAATCGAAATGGAATTTCTATTGAGCGTGGAAAAATGATTGATGTATATGTAAGTAGAGTATCACCAGAAGATTCTAAAATTTATTTGAAATATCCGATTTATTCAACGTCTTCGAATAATAAAGACAATTAATACTTTATACCAAAAATGAGAATACTAAATGAATATGAAATATTAAAAAATTGTAATATAGGATTTGAATTCGAATTTTATAGTTCTAATTCAAAAGAAAAACTAAAGACAATTTATTCTAAATATGTTCCCAATAAAACAATTACTATTCCATATTCAGTAGTTGGTCAAACAAAAGTTATTGTACCGCCACACTCAGAATTCAAACCATCTGCTTCTAATTTCAAATTGGAGGCAGATGGTTCTGGCGGTTCTAATATGGTAGAATTGGTAACGGGAAGTATGAATTATTATGATGCTCGTACTGTATTGGCTGGTACATTGAATTTTATAAAAGAAAATGGTTGGACAAATGATTTGTGTGGTATTCACTTTAATATATCATTTGCTGATGATATAGGATTGAAACACAAGTTATTCGAATTAAATATTATGAAATTCATACTATCCTATGACGAAGAATTGATTTATGGTTTATTTCCAAATAGAAGAAATAATGTTTATACAAAATCAATTAAAAATATTCATAGAATAAATCCATTTCTAAATATAGAAGATTCTGTAGAAAACTTGCTTAATTATTCATTTCCAAAGACAAAATATTACGGAGTAAATTTTTCTAAATTAGAAAAAAACTATTTAGAAATTCGATATTTGGGTGGTAGTAATTACGAAGAACGATTTGAAGATATTATGAAGATTATTGATTATACATTTGTAACATTGTATAATACACTTAAAAATAATTCTATTCTCGATAAATCCGAATTGAAACAACTTGAAGATATAAATTCTAAAATTAGTACTATTGCGCAATGTTTTAACGACCCTGATAATTTTCAAAGAATGTTTCCAAAAATTCACATTACTGTAAATTTATCAGATTCACTCAGTGTTATTAAGACGTATTGGCAATCATTCAAATACGTTCTTTTTGATATACTCTATAAAAATAATGTAGAGAAAGCAGATATTAATTACGATTCTGAGTTATCGAAATATCAAATTGCAAATGCAAGAATTACTGATGCATATTTAAATGGATATGAAATTATAAATTGTGAAGTATCTGGTGTTCTTGCAAAATGTTGGGTGTATGATTCCATTGGATTGAATGTAGAATTAAATGGATGTAGAATTTATGGAGGAAATACATTCAAAAAAGGAAAAATTGAAGATTGTATATTCCGAAGCAATGATAACTACTTTTCTAAATTTTGGATTCATAATAGAAAATATCCTGTTCTTGGAAAGTTTGATGATTGTATATTAAGAAAGATTGGATATTATAGCACAGACTTTAAAACAATGGATGACATTAGTGTCTTTTCTCCAGCTTATAGTGATATGAAAAAATAAAAAAAGAAATAAACAAAATGGCACTTACATTTGATGAATGTGTACAGGAAATTTCAGACATTCTTACAGTTAGTGGTTCTCTTCCACTTTATATCAACGAAGCGGAAATTGGTCGAATAATTACTCGTGCTAAAGATTGGTTCTATATTAATTACAATAGAGCAGTAGAATCTAAATACTATGTAATTCCACTTCAAGAATTTGAGAATCCTGCTTTCAAGGGCAATAGAACTATCGTAATGCCAGATTGTGTTACTCATATTACAAGAGTTCAAGAAGCTGGTGGTGCTATTCGTTTTGCTGGTATAGGAAAAGAATTAACTATTGACCGTCTTGTTGCAACAGAACTTCTATTCAATAGAGGAATTGCTGGTGAATTAGTTGCTCTTACTGCACGTCTAGCATTTTTAGATTTGATGCGGGCTTTTTATGTCCAAGATATAAATTATGGATATAATACAAATTCTAAGAAATTAGTCTTTATTGGTAGAAATCCAACAAGAGATGTTATATTAAAAACATACGTAAAACTCGAAGACCAATTTCTCTATAACGACCCGTATTTCCTTAAATACTGTGCAGCACAAGGAAAACTTTCTACATCGAGAGTTCTTGGAGCGTTTGATATGAATATGCCAGGTGGTGTGCGATTGAATAAAGATTTGTTTTCATCTGAAGGTCAAACAGAATTAGACCAAGTAAAACAGGAAATATTAGACCAGCAAACAGCAGATTCCTTTGTGATGATTTCCTAAAAATAAAGAAAGATATAGAAAGATATGAGAGAACTTTATGTACAATCAGATACCGAAATTGCTTACCAAAATTTTTATATCGACGAAACAAATCCTGTAAATATTGTTAAACAAAAGATAAGAATGATATTATTAACAAATAAAGGTGATGTACTTGGAGACCCTTTATTTGGTGTAGGTTTAGAATCTTATATTTTTGAATTGGAAGATGTAAAAGACCAATTAATAGAGGAAATTAACGAGCAAATAGAAAAATATATTGGTGAAGATTCCCAAGAATATGATATTAAGGTAAATATAGATTACAATACATATTCCAGAACAGGATTTATCAATGTTTATATTAATGATAAACTAGAATTGAAGTATACTCCATAATAATTAATTTCAAAAATAATAAATGGCAAATATAATCGACCGTTCGAGGGTAGTATTTACGGATTTGATGCGTGATAGTTTGGAATTTGTTCGTTCTGTGTACGGACAAGCAGAAGGTGTATTTACTCAATCATCTGCATTTGGTCAAATATTAGCAGTTTTGAATCGCATTTCTCAATTGAATTTGTTGTATATAGAAGATGCGGTTACAGAATTAAATCCTATTACTGCTTCGCGTAGAAATTCTATATATGGAATAGCAATGCAAAATGGTTATTCTGCTACTCGTGGTATTTCTGCACGTGGTGATATTTTGCTTACGCAAAAACGTTCTAGTTTGAATGGAGCTGCATCGAATAACAAGATTAAATTATACAACTATTCTGAATTATCGTGTTCTAATGGTCTTCGTTATTTTGTTTTTATGTTTCAGGATTATTTTGAAATTGATTTACCAACAAATACTTCTCAGATAGAATTACCTATTGTACAAGGCGAAGTTATTCGACAAGTTCAAACTGCGGACGGAAATCCTATGCAATCATATTCATTTAATCCACCTGTAAATAGAATGTTTGAAAATTTCTATTCTATAGTAAAGGTGAATGGTGAACTTTGGACTGAAAAGGTTTCATTGAGAGACATGCCTCAAGATGGAACTAATTATATTTTACAAACTTCTAGAACTGGAAATGGTGGTGTTGACCTTATTTTTGGAAATGGATACTATGGTCGTATTCCTGATTCTGGTGCTACTATCGAAATACAATTATTAGTTACTGACGGTGTGCTTGGAAATCTAACAGAAAATTCAAGACATACATTTACATTTACTACTCCAGCAGACGATGAATTTGGAAATAGTGTGGATTTGAATACGATATTTGATATTCAATTGTCTTCATCTGTTTCTTTCGGTCAAAATTCGGAAGATGATGATGTTACAAAACATCTTATGAATAAAATGTCTCAATCTTCTGTGCTTGCTACACCACAAAATTATATTGCATATTTCGAAAAGTTTAGATACTTTTCAATGATAGATGTTTACCCACCTAAAGATTCTGATATTCTTCCTGATGCAACAGCAGCAGATATTCAAAAATTGTCTAATGTTCTATATGCTTATTTGACAGTTAATCCAAATTTTAGAAAATCAGATACGGAAACATATTTTGATATTCCTATTAGTTCTTTTATTTTGAATCCAAGAGAACAATTTACAATAGAGCAAACACTCGAATCATCTGGACAGAAACTAATAGGTTCTAAATTAATATTCGTTCAACCTACAATTAAGAGATATATTTTAAATATGTCTATTGCGCTTTGGAAAGGTTCTGATTTTGAAGTTGTAAGAACAAAAATTAAAACACAATTATCTTTATATTTCCTGAATGTAAGCAGAAGAACTAAAATACCAAAATCTGATATTACAGCGATTATAGAATCGTTACCAGAAGTAGATTCAGTAAATGTTAATTTTATTTCCGAAGATATAGAAAGAGAATTGTTTTATCTTTTGAATGATGATTTTCGAAAATCAAGTTTATTGAAAACCGTAGTATTTCCCGAAAACTACAATAGTCTTACTATGCTTCGTAAATTGGAGTTTATTATGAGTTTCGATGAATTTTCTAATTTTTACTATTCCAATTTAGATATGTTCGGCGATATAGTTATTGGTGATAAAGAAATAGCATTGTTAAGAGGTGGTTGGAATGATAGGTCTGGTGTATTTCATTCCGATACTTTTGACCCATTAGAACCATGTACAGTAAACATTTCTTTTTCTGAATCTACGTCTTATAATCTTGAGGATAAAAAACTAAACGCATTAGTAAACAATTAACAAATTATGAAAGTAAATCACAAGGTTTTTTATAATATAAGAAACCGAAATACAGAACGAGTAAATACAGGTACAAAGCATCGAAATAATCTATTAAAAAACATGCTTTCCAAATATTTTCTTACAAATCCAAATATGGTTGCACTCTTGGATTCTATAGAACCAATATTAAATCATCTTATTGATTCCGTCCGTGATATTAAAAAAGAAAAGAATCCTATGATTCATAAAAATTTTTACGATTTTAATTAATGAAAAAACATTATACATTATCTTTCGAGGATTATTTTATAAATGAATCCAAACATTATATTTCTATATTAGAATCATTAAAATCCGCACGGGAGAAATATCTAAATAAGGGTTTAATTTCCGAAGAAGAATTTCAATTAATAAAGAGCAAAGACCCAGACCAAGTAAAATTCAAATTTACAGAAATAATGTGTAAATGGTGGATTGAATCTGATAAAGATTCAATGCCAAAAAATGAATTTACATTAAATAGATACCAGCATATTTTAAAAATTTTTATTAATCAGCAACAAAATCTAGGAAAAGATAAGAAAGGTGATATTAATCAATACACTACTTATAGTTCTTTATCAGATGAATTGTCAACAAGATCACTATTTAAAGGAAAATCCGAAATAGAACGAATAAAATTAATAGACGATATAGAAATAATTTACGAGTCTGATGGAATAATTGCGGTTCAACCAAAAACACATAAAGCATCATTTGAATATGGTAATAAATGTACAAATTGGTGTACAACATCCAAAACACCTGCATATTGGAATCATTATATAGAGAGTGGTGTTGAATTTTATTACATATATGATTCGACAGTAAATTCGGATAGTTCGTATATTGCATTTGCAAAATATCCTAATTTGGAAACATTACAAAAAAAATTGGAAACTAAAATATTTCAACCATTTGAAATATTTAATAAAAAAGATGCCAGTCTTACACCAAATTATTTTAATATAGTAAAATATTTTAAAGATAAAACAGAAAATTCAGAAAAATTTATCAATTGGATGACAGATGGAATAACAGAGGATGAATTTAATAAAAAAAACGATGAATATTTAAATTTTTCTAAAATAATAATAGAAGATTGGTTAGATGATAATTATTATGGGTTTTTGGGTAGAAAATCAAATGATAATTATTTTATTGATTATTATTTTGTATACGAAGATACCTATTATAATGAAAACGATGAACTTAATTATTCATTGAATTTGATACAATTACTACACTATCTAGAAAATAATTTACCATTAGACATAGATGGTAAATTATGCAAGACTGTTAATGAATGTATAGAAATTATTTTTAATGGTGATAATACAAATCCACGTAATAAAAGACCTATTTTTTCGTATGGTTTGATAGATGGTGGAAATTCATTCTCTGAAATATTAGAATATTGTCTAGTAAATAATTTAATAAATTCACACTACTTCAACCACACGTTCTCATATAATAAGGAAAATAAGGTTGTATATGAAGAAACATCTATACCTGCTTTATTAGCAATGAATCGTTTTACAGAATTTAATGTTGATGTTGCTATTAAATTATTACAAAAATGTGATAAAAATTTATTTAATAAAAAATATACGGTGTACGAAGGCGGTTTAGAATTTGAATATACACCTTATGAAATTTTAATGAAATTTAATACAAAATTTGGTAAGAAAATAACACCAAAACTTAAAAAAATATACTTAGATAATACTGATGATAAAATTCTAGATTTTACAGAAGAATTGATAATAGAAACCCCAGAAAAGTATATTAATTATATAGAAAATAATTACATAGATAAAACCGAAAATGAAAATTGTTTATTTATTTTGGATGTATTAAAATCCAAACCAGAATTAATATCTAAATACAAAAAACTTTTACTAAATTTTGTAGAGATACGTATAAAAAAATCTAGTAAAGAAACTATAAATTCTGATATTTTGTTATCAATAATAAATATTACAGATTTATTCAAAAATGTAGAGGGATTATTAACATATTTGGGATATTATGATTATTTAATTCCTATATATGATGCACTAGATAAAAATGGTTATACATTTTCACGGGAGGTCGTAAATTTTACGACGAATGCTAAATTTGGTGAGCACGATTCTATTATGTTTATATTGAATAATTGCGAAAATTTTGTTAAAAGTTTATTAGAATATTGGACATCACCTCTTAAAATCGATGATATATTAGATTTTTATAAATATCAAATAGGAACTTCGACTCCACAAAAACAAATGTTGAAGCAAAGAATAAAGGAATTGTTCAAAAATTTTGTTTAATTAAAAACATAAGAAATTAAAAATGGCAATCGAAATACCAGTAGATTTTTATAGTAATATTAAAGATGTACAATTAAGAGAACGACTTTTTGAATTAGAGTTAAATTCCTTAGTTACTACACACAATCTTTCAATTTACGATAGACGTGGAAATAATCTTATTCCACGTTATTTTGAATTTGCAAGTCATCCACAATTTAATATTACATTCGATACTGTTCCGACAAATTTATACGAAACAGATACTTTGTATTTTACACAAAGTCCAGATGTCGACAGTCTTGATTTTCAGACAAAACGCGATGAAAATCCTGCTAAATTTACAGTACCATTAAAAGTAAATCTACAAACTGATAAATTAGATTCTATTGATTTCTATGCTGTTGAATATCTAAGTACGTTGAATAGTAATGTTAGAATTACAGACGAACTTGAATATTCAAGAGCATACGTGTATTTTGATTGGACTGATTCTAATGATTTAGTTTCACATGAAGAAAAGAAAGACCAAATTTCATTATTTGAAGTAGATATAACAAATAGATTCAAATCTTCTGATTCAAAATTTGATTCCCTTCCTACAGTAAAGAAAATTGAAAATACATTTCCACTTTCTACGGACGGTAGTGATGTTAATTTGTTTAAATTTGATTTGACTGAAAATAATATTTCATTTTCAGAACGTCAAAAATCAAAATATAATTCATTCAATTGTTATATAAAATCTGACGAAGAAAATGAATACGGTCGTATTCTTAGATGCTATCTCGTTAAGGAATTGAATACTACATTCATTAATGAAGAAACAGGTCGACAGGTTACTGCGGAAATTGTCATAGAAGATGTGATTTGTGATTTTTATTTTTATGGTGAAGTTGTTGGTTCTGAAGAACGTCTTAAAACTTATTTGAGTAATAAAGGCTGGGATAAATTCAAAGATTTAAACGTATATAAAGATTATAGCAATGATGATAGTATAGAAGATTCTGTATTCCGAAATGTAAAGTCTAAAGAATTAATTCTTACAGGTGAAGAAATATTTCCATATATCGGTTCATATAAAGCATTATTTAATGTACTCGACCATCTTGGTTGGAGTGATTTGAATATTGAACAAGAATATATTGATTTACAGGCAAGTACAGAAGGTGCATTGAAATATCTAAAAGTAAGTAATGCTACTCTTGCTAATAATTCCAAAATAAATCAAGGAATAAATTCAGGAATGATAGTACCTTCTGGTGGTCTATCGTTCAACTATCCATTATCAGTAGAGAAACTTCCTGGTGATGGAGTAACATATCCTTCGAGTGGTTCTAATGCAAATTTGATTCAGAATTTTACATCTAATTCACCGTCACAAACTTTTGTAATTCCACCTGTTAAAACATATCCAGAATTAATTGCGGAACAAAAACAATTGCAGCAACAAAGTGGTGCAGTAGAACCTGGTAAGATATATTCTACTAATCCTGATAGAGAGTTAGTAATTCCCCAATCAAAAGCAGATATTATTGCAAAACTTTCTAGTTTGAAAGATTTGTTGCAAGAATCATTTCTTCCATTTAATGCAAAAATTACAGATATTAACGCAGAGATAGTAAAATTTAACATATCTCTTCTTTCTACATGGAATTCCAATAATACTATTTTCAAAATAGGAAATGGAACACCACCTAATTTCTTTGCAAAACCAGCAGAAAATGATATTACTGATTTATCAGATTTTCTTACCCGAAGTCTCGATTTATTAGGTCTAAAATATTATAATCTAAAGCCATCTGATATTCTTTCTAGAAAATCAGATTGCTATTATTCATTAGGCAATATTTCTACACATCCAAAAATATCAAATATTCTACCAAATGGATATAGTCCAGTTTATAAAGATTCGAAACTAACAGTGAATGGATTTAACTTCACGAAAAATTATGTAGATGGATTTATAGTTTCTTCTCTAACAAATGAGAATTCGAAATATTCGGTAAGAATTCTAAAAGATGGTACATTCAAAATCGATGTTTATAATCAAGAATTTATAGATAGTTTTGGAAGCACTCCAATAGATTTAATTGATTCTTATCTAGTTAAGATTTCGGATAATTTCCTTTATTACGTATACTACAATGAAACTACGGAAAAATTAGAATTAAGAAGTAGTAATATTCACAATAGTACGAATACTACTATATTTTTAAATGACTATTCATTCAAATTACTTAATTCTGCATATTTTTGTAAATTGAGTTCTACTCCAATTGGATTGAAATATAGAATCAAAGAGTATAATCTTATACCATTTAATCCTATTACACCATATCGTTGGTCTATTAAAAATGTGACGTTGAATGGTGCAATCGTAACAGCAAGGGAATATAATGAAGATTTAATTGGTATCGACGAATTCTTTTTACGTTCAGATGATGATAGCACTGTCTATAGAATATTAATAGACAATGATGGTGCATTAGACCCAATTATTGATAATTATGATTCTAATATAGAAGATGGTGTATTATTAGATAATAAAATTATAAGAATTACAAATGCAGGATATTTGTATACTGAAAATTATACAAATCAGGATTTGTCGAGTGTAATTACGGATACTATCATATTCAATAATTCATCAAATATTCAAAATTTAAGTGTAGAATTTAATCCATCGGAAATTTTCAATTCTGCATTAGTTACTAATTTTGTAACACCTGATGTATCGGATATTGAATATTATCTGATACGTTCAAATTATATTGATACGTGTACGAATATAGTCAATACTAAAATATTCAAAATTGTATCAGATATAAACAAATCACTTTATACTATTCAAGTCCCAGAAGGAGATTCTTTATACAACAACGCAGAATTTATTCCTGAAGAATTGATTACACTCGATGGTCGATATTCTATTAGTGTTGATTTTGTTTCTGGTGCTCTTCATACAGAAAGTTTGAATAATATTATAACTCTTCCTGAAGATAATTATAGTATTGGTAATCTATCTCTTCAATTATCTGTATCCGATAATCTAAAAATAATACAACCATCTGCAAATTCCAATAAATTTGAGTTGTATTATAATCCAGCAGAAAATGCATTTAATGCATATGATATATCGGATTCAAATACAGAACATACAGAAGGTCTTACTCTTCTACAATTTAATGCAAATAACAAACAATGTTATAAATTAAAAGTAGATGATAATGGATTGTCTTATTTTGATATTGAGTTGAACACTACACCATTTCAATTCTTTTGGGTAAATAGCAACCCAACAATGTCTGAAAATTCTAATATTTTTTCAGAACCTTATGCTGTTTATTTTGATGGTTTGGGTAATCTTCGTTCTGAAAAATACGGAAGTGATTTTTTCGATTCTTATTCATATTTAATTACATCTTATAATGGTATTACATATAGACTATCTGCTTTAGAAGATGGTAGTTTGTATACTAAGAAAGAATGTAATACTTTTTCTAATCTACCTAAACATATTAATTTTATATCACCAGATGGATTTACATGGAAAGTAAAAGTATCTGATTCTGGGAATGTATATACGATTAAGGATTTGGGAATTCCTCAAAAAAATGTATTAGTTGATAATCTTTTTCAAAAAATTGCAGTCTATAATTCTAATAATTATTACTATAATATTCATATATTGAATGATGGTTCTCTGAATACATTTGGTAAAACTTATTCAGATTCAAATAAATTATTTGATTCAAACAGCTTAATATATCCTTATGCTCGTATAGAGAATTACAATGCACCTGTCTATAGTTATTGGTCGAATGAAAATATCGCAGAAATGATTCTTCCATTTGAACCAACAACAATGGAAGGTAGTAAGTTCTTTGCGTTTGCACGTCCAGACCGTGCTATTGCATGGTTTAGTCTTTATAATTCTGAATTGGAGGAAAGTGAATTACCGCCAATTATCTATAAAATTAAAGAAAATTCAGTAGATGAATATATCGAATTAGTTCTTAAAAATTTCAATGAAACTTCGTTTCAGAATAATTATGATATTTTTATCAATTATCGCGCAGATGGTAGTGATTTGCCAATAGATTATATTATCAATAATAGAGGTAATATAGAAATTGATATTAACAATCTTCCAAATGGAATAGATTCTCTAACTGATTCTACAAATGATAAGAAGATTAATTTTACCATTTTACAGAAATATCTATTTCAGAATTCTACTATTCCTGTAAATCAGCTTTGGAATTCTATAAGGTCAATGACACCTTATAGATTCTTTCAACATCCTGGATATAAAAATTCATTAAATTTAGATTTGCTCGATGAAATTATACTTTCATTATTTGACCAGCTTGGCATTTCTACACCAGAAGAATTGAATGTAGATTTTCTTCCATTGAATATAATTACGTCTGAGTTTCTTAAAATACTTACATACATTGATATTTTTCTAGATAATGTAACTATTAACAATTTAAATACATTAGGAAGTACTGGATTTTTGGGTTCGTTTACGTTACTTGAATTGGATGATTCTCCATTACGTATTCGTGATTTGGATTGCAAAATAAATGTAATGCGTTCTGATTTAGATGTAAATCCAAGTCCTGAAAATGGTGCGTTAGCATATTTTAGAATCAAAGATTCACGTTCAAAATATTATCAACCGTCAATTCGTTGGAAAATTCAACATTCCGAGAAGGATTGGAGTTATATGAGTACATTCTCAGACCCTTATACTTCTAGAAAATATAGAGGTCGATATGTAATGTTCGTTCCTTTTGCTGGATATTATCATGCGTCTGTTGAAATTCAAGAAGGTAACGGTGAACATTCTTGGAGAGCAAAATGGAGAGTATTAAACGTAGCAGAACGCAAAGCAGATTTTAATGCGATTGGTATTGGACAATTTAAAGACCTAAGAATAAAAGAAACTTCACCACTTAAAAAAGTAAGAGATACATCATTCCTTCCGCACGGAAATCTTCCTTTAATTTCAAATCCAATTACAGATATGGATATGAAAATAAAATCATTTGACCGTGCAAATTATATGTTTGATAATTCTTACTATAATTCTAGAATGATAGATGAATTTGATGTTGCTGCTATTCACGATGAAATCAATACTATCGAATTCAAAGGTACTGATTTGTATGATACTATGCTCAATCGTGAAAAGAATCTTGGTGAAGCACCTGCTACAAAATTAACATTTGATAAAGATTCTACTGATTACAAAATTAAGGATTATGCAATATTTGATATATCTAATATCGATAAATCAAAAGCATATTTAACAGGTTCTACTATTGAGTCTAAATCTATAAGAATAGACGATACGATAGGATTAAAGGAATCGGATTCAAATAAAAATTGGCTGATAGAAACTAATTGGCTAGATAGATTAAATAGAAACAATGAGTTCCCGAATACGAGAAATAGTCGTTTCTTTACAGACAAAATTAATTTGAATATTCCTGTTAGTATATTTGATGCTAATTCCTCTTACTATTCAAGAATTCGTTATTTTAGCAAAACAAATGGTATTAAAAGCAAATGGTTTACTAATTCAGTAGATTTCAATGAAGAAAATACGAGTGGATATAGATTTATTAATTATAGTTCTACTTCTCCTAAAAGACTTTTTGAACCAACACTTAAAACATTAGTATCTGGTGATTCATTCTATGTAAACATTGAAAATTCTAATCTAAATTTTGAACCAGAGTATTATCTATACGAAATATACGAAGATTCGTATTTTGATAAACCATTCAATCAAATTTTAACATTTGAGAAAACAGCAATTTTCCAAGACGTACCACCGAATAATACATATTTCCTTCGTGTTGGTTACAAATTGAATAATAATTTTGATAACTATGATTATATTTGGTCAAAATTACAGAAGGTAACATCTAATACATTTGCAAATACTCAATTGAACATGGGTTGGTTGACTACACTTGACTTTTTATATGCGCCTGGTTCATTGTTTACTCAAAAATGTTTTGCAGAAGAAATACTATACTCTAAAAAATATTTAAGAGATTCGATTACTGGTGAAAAATTATTTGAATTATATGCGGATATAAATGGTGCATTAACAACGAGAGAAATTGCAGACAATACAGAAATTCTAACAAATGCAATAAAAATTCAAAATTATTATATTACAGTAGATTTGTCTGGTAATATTCAGACTACTACTGATATATCATTTTTGTCTTTACCTAATATTTTAGATTTGGGTAATGATGTTTTGTTTGAAAATTCCGAATTTATAACAAAAGAATATTATTTGGATGAATATAAAGAATTTATACATTATTCAAATAATAGAGTAGATGATTGTAACTTAAATTCTACAAGAGATACATTAACTATAAATTTCTATCGTAAAATAGAAACCGAAGAATTTTTGTCTTTTAATTTTGTAGTAAAAGTAAAAAACAGAGGCAATAATACAATAGTACGTACAGTATTTGATTCTGTATCGAATGAAACCGAATTAAATTCCAAAATAGTTTCTTTCTTTCCGCTTCAGAATGGATTGTATGATATTGAAATATTTGTATTAGACAGTTTGAACAATCTTCAGTTCTATACTCCTAGTTTTGTAAAATCGGAAACTGTCTCTAATAATATTATTGAATTCTATTCGGAAAATATTCTTTTGGAGAATAATAATACGTCTATCACATTTAATTCTAATATTTTACCATTGGGTGAGATTGTAGAAAATTATTATATTGATTTATTCCTAGACCAAGAATGTAAACATTTACTTACAAGAAAAAAATATAATTCAAATGTTTGTAATATTTGGGAAATAACAAGTTTGCTTGCTAAGTCCGAATATCTTTATGCAAAACCTTATATTGTAAGTACAAATAAAAATCTATTTTCGTATAAAAATTCTACTGCATTTTTGAGTTTGTATAACTCTGACGCAGAACGTGATGTTGAATTAATATTCAAAACAGTAAGTAATAATATAATTGCTAAACCATTATTTCAGGTTTTGTTTAACGAAACAGAAATAACAGACGAAACTCTTAAATTCAAACCAACAATAGGTTTTTTTGTAGAACCAACAGTATCGAATGTACTAATTTGTTATTCCTATGATAATTCGTTTTATATGAATGTATTCGATAATGAAACTAGTATTTTTGGTAAATTTAAGAAAATATCGAGCAATCAACATTCGTCTTGGTCTAGTTATATTGAATTTAGAAAAACTGATATTAAAGTATACAATAACACAAATTCCACTTCTAATTTCACTATTAGATATAGTGAAGAATTAAATGGTACAGAGATTTCATTTACGGAAACCAATATATTCAATTGTGTTCGTGTTCAATTCTCGGAAGATTATGATTTTGTATATAAATCAAAAGTTGTTACATTTAATATAGACGAAAATACAAATAGTGTATTCTTACCAAATTATTATCACGATACTAATTGTTTATTATTCTTTAAAGTATCTTTCTGTAATAACACACTTTATCCAAATACGAATGGAAATTTTCAAGAATTGATTATACCTAGAATTAAGAATTTGAATCCTGATTTGAATTCGATGGTTTTAAATATCTCAAAAAGACAAGCAGTAAATTCTTATTATGATTTCAATTTCCCTCATTTAATTGCTGATAATGTTCAATATGAAATAGAAATTTCTGATGACCCATATTTCGGCAATCCAGTAATCGACCCATTTAATTCTACAGAGTATAATCGTTCTTTTGAATTATTCTCGAAAGAACCTATTGTCTTAGCACAAAATCAATCGGTTTATATTGATAATCCTATTAAATTAACAGATAGACGATTAGAACCAATTTACGCATTGGATACCCTAAATTTCTATATGCCATTGGTAGATGATTCGTCCTTCCGTAAATTTCTATGGAGTATGGTAATAGATACAGACGGAGCATTTACTACAAATCTATTATTGAATAAATCTCTATCGATTGAATCAAATGAAGATATATTCAATGTAGAAGTTTTCTGTACAGACGAAGGACACATTTTTCCAATTAAATCATCAGGTCTTCCTACATATTCATCAAGACCAAAGAATCAAGAAGATGTATATTATGAAATAGTAACAGATTTAGATGGTGCATTGATTACTATTCCTTATACAGATTCTTTAAATGCAAATATCAACACAATAGAATATATTGTAATTGAAGATATAAATGAAAATCGATGGAAAGTAAGTGTAAATAGAAGTGGTAATATTATTACGTCTAAAATACCATCTAGTGAATATTATTTGTACGAGATTGTTGATTACTATGCACCAGAATTTGTTTGGAACGCAAATAATCAATATCTTCTTACTATTGATACATTGGGCGCATTAACTACGAAGAAATCTATCGGTGAAAATGCAAAAAGAACAATTATAAGAGCAAAGAAAACATATAAATCTATTGCTCTTCGATATAAATTTAATGAACAATCGTGGAAAATATCTGTTTCTAATGATGGTGAATTAATTAAAGAAAAATTATCTAACTATAATTCATCATACTCTAATAAAATAGATTTTTCTCTAAATGAAAAGTTGTGTATTGATTATTCTGGAAATTTGTTTATTGCTAATGATAATCAAGATTTACCTACAAATATACAACCTATATTCCTTAAATCGGAAAATGGTTCGAAATTTAGAGTTTCTAAGGATAATTTGAACAATGTCAGAACAATTCCAATCAATACAAATAATTATGAGGAATACTTATTTGAATCTGAAATTTATCTAAATGATTCTGGTTCTGAAAAAATATTTGCTGTTAGTATTGATGAAGAGTTGCATTTAATTACTGATGAATTGATTAATTACAATTCTAATGAATGGGAAATATACGACCGTTACCCAATTCTACAAACAAATAGAACGAATGTATTTGAATTGACGGTAAATTCAATAGGAACATTAATTACTAAGAAATATAGTACAAATTCTATTCAGAATGTTTATATTGATAGTGATTTGTATGTTACTGAATCAGAAGGGAATGGCAAAAAATGGTATTTCTATATTGATTTCGATGGTTCTATTAAAACAACGGAAATTAAAAATACCAATTCATTAATTTTTAATTCAATCGTACCAACAAAATACAAAATATTTAAAGTACCTAATTTAGAATCATATTGGGAATATAAACTTACAAATAGTGGTTCTGTCGAAACACTAAATGCAACAGATACAGTATCAAATTCCTTCTATATCAAAAACAATACACTTACTTTCTGGAATATAGAAATGATGAGTGCATTGAGTTCTCTTGAATCAATTACAATAATTGATAATAACTTCAATTACGAAACATTGATTATCAAAAATATGAAAATTGATAGTGTAAATAGAATTCCTACAGAATGTTTTGTTGAATTTGTAAACGACCCTGTTCATATATTGAAAGATTTTGGTCTTAATGTACGTGAGATTATAACATACTCAGATGGTTATCATGTCAAACACTCTTCTAAATCTAAAATAGAATATAGATTATTGAATGACTTCAAAATTATTGGTTATCCTGAATATTCTATAGAATTAGACCCATCGTATAAAGATTTGTTTGCAATTAATGACATTATTCATTTGAATTTTTCAAAATTTGATAAATCATTAAATTCTTATGATATTGATTTTAATACAGCATTTAGAATTATTGATATTCAAACTATAGTATTTGAGGAAACAGGAATAGTAAGAGCGATAAGATTGAAAGTAAATGACAATCTACGATTAGCTCGTTATGGTAATTTTGAATTAGATTCATATTTGAATCCGTATATTCTAAATCTAAACCAAACCAAACCTTATACTCTTACTATTGATTCAGAATTAACAAGAAATTTGGTAGTAAATCCTGTTGGTGAATCTAAGACCGAAGTATTAGAACCTGTTATTATTCAAGATGCTAATTTAGATTTCTGGGAAGTGTATATTGACTCGGAATCAAATGTACAAACCCGTGAAACATTAGTAGACCGTGTAAATATTCCTAAATTCACTTCACAAAAGAATACTGATTACATAAAGATTACAATATTAGGGAATAGTTCTGGTTATTCAGGTTCACTATTTACTGATTATTCTGATACAGAAAATGGAAAATATGTAACATTCAAAGACATCAAATCTCATTCGGGTAAAGTCTTTCGAATTACATTGAAAGATGATTTATCAATAAACACAGAATGGATAAAAAATATAGATAGTAGTACAATTACGAATCCTATATTGAAAGATGTAACGAATAACAATCTTTATAGAATATCTTGTGATGATAATGGAACATTGACACCTGAATTGATTGTTGATGTAAATACATTGACTTTCAATGAATTGCAATCAGTAGATGATGCACTTTATATTCGTGTAGAATATCCAGTTTACTATTGGACATTGGAAATTTCGACCGAAGGAATATTAAAAGTAATTCCTTTTGATATTAAAATCAATAATAACTTTGTTTATTCAAAGGATATTCGATTAAAATTAAATGAAGTTTCCGATGCGAATAGAATTTATGATATTGATTTGAAATTGTATTCTAATCTAATCAAATTATATGGTGTATTCTTAGAATCAGAAGACTATTTCGATAGAGATGAATTCTTTATTAAACCAAATAAATTCATACTTTCTGCGCCAACATCAAATTATCGTTATGATTATGATATTGAATTTTTGAAATTGGAACAACCATCCAATATTGCAAAATATAATGGTAATTATATTCCAAACACAAATAATCTATTTGTTCAATTCAAAAATACAAACGGAAGATTGTTTGGAATAGATAATAACGCAAAAAATTTCTATGAATCATTCCCAATAAATGAAAGACAGAAAAATTTTAGAATAAATTCAGGAAAAATACAAAATCTTAAAAATATTAGAATTCAAGATTTGAAGTATTATAGAGTTAAAACACTTAGTAAGTTAAAACCTTCTCCAAGAGAGTTTTTTACTATAATGAATGTTTATAAAAATTCTATATTGTATTTCAATAAGAAATATAGATTCCCAATCTATGCAAACAACAATAATAGTAGTTTAGACAATATTAGAAAACAATTCTTAAATCCATACGAAAACTTCAGAAGATGGAATTTAGAAAATCCTAATAATCAAATTTCTAAATCAGAATTGAGCAAAGTTATTTCTATGCTGCGCACTATGTCTATACGTGTAGATTATGAAAGAGAGTTAGAGTTTGGTGAAGAACGTTTTGCTATTACCTTTATATTGAAACACAATTTTACACCAGCACAACGTGTAGAATCTATCGATATGGGAATCATGTTAAATCCAGTCAATAGAGGTGTAAAGGAATTTAGATTCAAGTTTAATAATATAGGTGATGGATTACTATTCTTAAATAAGCGCGGAGATGAAATACTTAAATACTATTCTACTGCAAATTACACATCTCCTGATTATCTGAATGATATTGTAAACAGTAGTATACCATTACTTGAATCATTTTCATTTACAAAAGATGAACAAGATTCTACATACATAAAAGCATCTGCAAAAAATGTAAAATATTTCGATGTTCGTACATTTCTACCAAATTCAAGAATAGAATTAGATTATGAAAATGGTACATTATTATTAGTTAATATACCAAAAGGACAAAAAATTCAATTTGGTAAAAAAGAATGGTCTTCGTTGTCTGTAATTGATTCGTCCGATTTATTTTCTGTAAAAGAAAGTATAAAACAATTCTTCACTTCGTTTAAAGAATATTCTGCAAATGTTACACTATCTACAACTATCGATGGATTTGAATGCGTTCAAATAAGAATTTTGGATTACGATGTTACTGATACTATAAACAATACCATCTATGAAATTAGAGGTATACGAATGACTGATGTAGATAATACATATAAAGATGTTATTGATACTATCAATTTCATAGATTTTAACAAAAAAAATAGGTATCAAGGTAATGCACTCAATAATGCGTTTGTGATAAATAACCAAGTACGAATGGATAAAGGAAGTGTAATTACATTTGTTCCTGATAAATCTACTATTGAAAATGTAAGTGAATATCATTGGAGAATATTTAATTCTAAAACTAATTTACTTGTTTATAGAAACTTCTCTAATTATATGAATTATATGTTTGATGAACCTGGTTATTATTCGATTGAATTGAATATTCGTGATACTAATGGAAATAATTATTCAAGACGAAAAAATGATTGGATAATTATAGAATAGTAGTAATAATTATTTTTTAACAATAGGAGTATTACTTAAAATGCGCAAAAAATTTATCATAATACATTCTTTTATACGACCAAAGATGGTCAAAAATTTTGTAGATTATGAAAATATTAAAAAAAATGTAACTGATAAATTATCAAAAAACATACAGAATATAACACCATATGATACTGAAAAGGAAGATTATATGGAGACAGACGATTTAGAATATCTCTATTATAAATTCTGTAAAAAGCAAAAAATAGAAGAAATAATTTTTCTAACGGTTGCTACATTCAATAAAGATTATTCATATCAGTTACAATCATCTTCTATAGAATCTGATAAATCATATACGGAGATAGTTAATTTCTTTACTTCTATAATCGAAGACTATACATTTGTATTTCGAGACGATAAAAATAAGAATTTTTTTCTTAAATTTTTTGGATTTGAAAATTCAGATTTAAATTACGATTGTATATCATTGTTTGATTTCTATGAAGAAACAAATCCTGAATTTTCGGAAAATGATTTTTATTCCATATATGAGGCTAAGTTTCAATATCATGCTGGATTTAATGCACCAAATGATTATGAATTTTTTAGAATCATTACAGAGAAAAATTCGGGTTCATTGATAAATGAATATAACAATAGTTGTATAATTCATCTTTGCGAATTTTACAAAAATGTGCTAAAAAAAATAAGCAACACAGATACTTCTATTCAAGAAGAATTGGCTTAAATATAAAACAGTAAATAATAAAAAAACATGATAACATTAGACAGAATAACTGAAGAAGAATTTTATATAGATGCGTTTAATATCATCAACAACAATTTTGCTGCTATTCAAGATAGTATTGCATCTATTACTGATATTATTGACATTTCGCAGAGAAAAATTCTAGGAATTGAAAGTCTTGATATTACAAAAGAAGGTCTTGGGAATATTACAGACGTTTTGTTTACTACAAATGGCTCTGGCACTTTCGGTGGTAATATTCTTGTTAGACAGATTGCGGAGGTAGGTTCACTTACTGCACAGACAAATATTACTTCGGAAACAGGAATTTTGAATATTAAAAATGTAGATTCATTGTCAACTATTCAGGGTTCTCTTCGAGTAGATAGAGAATTTGTACTCGGTTCTGCCCGTAATGCACCAGTTGCTATGCAATTTACGAGTGCTACAAAACAATTGGGTTTGATTGGATTTCCTACCTATACTGTTGGAAAAATTGATGCACGTGGTAATTCATTTATGATTCTTGATTTTTCTGGAAGAAACGTAAGCAATGTAAATGATTTTCTAAACAATGTTCGTCTTGATAATACTGGTGTGAAAATAGGACAAACATTGGATGTTTTTGTATTACTTCCTCAAACACCAATCGGTCTCGATACCTACAAAATTGTAAATGGTCAAACACTCGCCGAATCTGCACCATCTATCATAAACTTGCCAGTAAATGCAGCAATTGAATTTACTGATAATTGGCAGGGTGCTAGTTTTATCTTTAGTGGTAATTCTTGGATTTTGAAAGCATTGTATAATGGTGCTATTAAGCAGTTTGTGAACAACTAAATCTTGAATAATGAAACCATTTTTCAGTGGTATTAAATCAATAATTCCAGGAAACTTTTTATTTGGTACGTATTTCAAAAATGATGAATACTTAGACGGTCCTAGAAGTATAGAATTTATAAGAGAAGATTGTACTCATATTCTATATTCCGATATAAAAGCATACAAACTTAAAAAAGTAGAAGAGAAATATTCTAATTTTTCTAATATAAAAGAGAAACGTCTAAGGGAATTTTCAAATACATTAAATACAAAAAGTATATTTATAGAAGATTTTTCTTTCATAAATGATTTTATAAAAACTTTACCACCTATTGTTAAATTAAATAAAGAATTAATTCAAAATTATATTGAAAATTTTTGTAATTTTCATAGTTCTATTTTAGACTGTATAATTTTTGATTTTGATTCTTTATTTTTTGAGTATAATATCGAAGAGGATGAGTATAGTTACAAGAATAGTGTTTTATTGTTTGAAGATTATACATCCGTAGTATATGAATTAATAAATGCATATAGACATTTTTTTCCTGATATTACATTTTTCATACAGATACCAAATATCTTTAACATAACAAATAGTTCATTTAATTCTGACTTCTTTGAGTATTTTGTTGAATTTTACAAAACACAACTAAAAGATGTAATTGGCAGTATAACAGGATTTAGTATTCAATCTAAATTAAAAGACATTGATACTATTACTTCAATTACTACTTTATCAGATATTATAAATATATGTAATAATAACAACATAAAGTTATTATTACAGAATATTCAATTTGATGATTCGAATACATCAGGTGGAAAATTGGCAAGACAAAATCTAGCAAAAAGTAAATACGACAGTTTTTTTAACAATTTAATTCAATCTGGAATTAATTCTAGCAATTTCTACGGTATGGTACTTACGAATCTTGCACCAATTTATTCACCAGAAGTAAACCGATTCCCAAATGGTGCTTATAGTGCAAATAGTGTGTTTGATGAAAATTATTTACTTACACCTTTTTATAGAGCACTTAGAACATTTTTTAGAACATTAATTACAATACCAGAATAACAATTTATGGCAAATTCAACACCAATAATTAGAAGAATAGCAGAACAAAATGGTTCTTTCTATACATTTTCAAGTGCAACAAGAGAAATGTCTTTAAATGTAGGTGAAGCTACAACTACCAAACAGTTTAGATTCTCCAAGTTTGCTCTATTGAATTTACCAGATTTTAATGAACGTGGAGTAAATAGAAATACTATCAAATTTTATGCATCACAATCTGGTGCTCGAAAACCATTAAATGTTGACACTACAAGTTCTACTAAACAATTTGCAGAATCATTTCAGAATTATTGTTTAAACTTTGAAAGTCAAGTATTAAGTTCTCAAACGTATGATTTGGGTATTGATTCTACTGTATCTGAAAGAATATTCTTCAAGTGGTTGAAAGAACTTACGGCAATACGTTTTGAACCAGCTAAAGATAATAATGGTGTAATTATAGATGGTTATTATTCGGAGGAAAAAAATTCCGCTAACTATAAAAGAGTAGTAGAGTATATTGGTACATTAGGTGTTACAAATGCTTTCGAATCAAAGGATAATAACTATACAGAAGTATATGCACACGTTCCTGTTGCTCACGGTGGAACAAAAACGCCTTTATTTAAAGTAAGTTCTGATAATAATTATTCACCAGGACAAATATTTTATAGAACAGACCGTGACCGTGAATTAATTTCGGGAAGAATAATTACAGACCCGTTACACCCAGACGGACTTCGTGTAGATGCTATGTACGATTCTACATTTAAGGGTGCAACAGATGATGATATTCCAGGGTTTGCTGTTTTGTCTCTTTATAAGAAAATACAACCTGGTCTTCACGGACCAGAACCAATTACAATCAATGGTGACCTTAATACAGATTATTTTACAACTACTTCACCAAATAATTGGTGGTTTAATACATCCGCAGCAGAAGCATATGCATATCTAACAGAGCCTTCCTCATTTGAAACCGCTACGAATGATTATTTTGCTATTTTTTCCGATAGAAATTCAGGATTTGGTACGGACATTAACGACCCTCTTTCGGGTGCAGTTAGATTTGTTCGTTCTAAGTTAGATGGAATTACATTAGAAAAAACTATCAATCCATATAATAATATAGTACCAGGTGTTACATCATTTTCTGAATTAAATTCACAAAAGAATACAGATTCATTTGAATTTAATGCTGTGCTTCTTTATTATGACATTTATTCAAACAATCCTTCTACTGGATTGGAAACGGTTCATGCGACTAATCTATTTGGTGTTTATTTTATCGATAGACCAACACAACCAAATGCAAATTCGGTATCATGGATTCCAAGACTGAAGAAAAATAGACCAAATGCATTGAGCCGTCAAAACGGTGATGCATTTAGTTTTAAGTTTAATCTCAAAATTTCAAATCAATCTGCTCCTACGGATTTGAGAGTAATTGACCCATTTTTATTTCCTAATGTAGAAGTAGAAGTTGACAATGGATACACTTTTTCTATGGATTTATTTGCGGACGCAATGAATCAAATGAAATTGCTTGCACAATCTATTATAGATGGTGGTGCAAGTCAAAGTTTGGATAGAGATAAAGTCAATTTGTTATCTAGTTTGGTAAATAAATTAAATATGCCATTAGATGACCTTGTAAATAGAATTACAAAAATAGAAAGAATAGTTTCTTCTAATGAATTTGTGTTGTCAGCAGATAATTCTACTCAAATAGGTAAATTGATAGTAAAGTTATCGGACGATTTGAAAAAAATATTGAAGGGTGAAATACCAACCAATCTGAGTTTTGATTTAGCTGCGTTTGAAGAAGGTTTGGGTATTAAGATTGAAAGACAACCTGGTTCTAAAAAGGCTGTATTTTCTACAACATTTAATTCGTATAATCTATCAGACAAAGTAGAAGCAGCATTTCCTCTTGATTGGAATAATTCTGGTAATTTCTATAATTATACATTCAAATTAGAGGAATTTTCTAATTACTATAGAATATCTTCTATATCTACGAATAGTTATACATCGAATGTAAATTTGCAATCATCATATCCAAAAAAAGATTTTAGAATTTTTATAGATGATACTGATGTAAAATGGAATCGTGGTCAAAGTTTTAGAATATTTTTCAAAGACGAATTGTTGTTCTTGAATCCTATTATTTCTACTGAGACACAAGAAGCATCTATTGGTAGTAATATTACTATCTTTACTGATGCAAGAAATAGATTAAGAAATCCTTCACCTTATGGTGCAAAAATTGCAACACTAACAGCAGCAGATTTTACACCAGGATTATTATCCAAACGATATGTTGATATAATTTGTGATAATCCTGATACGTTCGATTTCTTTATAGATATTCCAAACTAAAAAATACAAAATGAATAATAATATTCACACTTTAAGTTTTCAAGATTTTTTGAACGAATCATCTTATTTTGGAGAAGTTGATAGAGAAAAGTATAGAAAACTTTACGCAGAGATTAAAAGACTCTATCCAAATGTATATTCTGTTTTATTTGATAAGAATGGGGATTTTAGTCCTTATGTAGGGTTTTCTTCTATATTGGATGTAATAGTAAATAACGAAAAGTATTGGGTGGTTACAAGAATTTCATTTGAAACGTTAAAACCATTGACAGGAAGTAAAACAGAAAAAATTGAGGACTTGTGTGTTGTTGTTGCTGATAAAAAAGAATTTGATAAGTATAAAGATGATAGTCTATTTCCACAACGATACATAGAATATAGAAGTCGTTATCCAGAAGCTATGGTAGATACAGTTACTACTCTGAAAGAACTGAAAAAACCTGCAAAAATTAATTTCAACAAACAGTAAAAAATGGCTAAACTAAAATTTTACGAAGTATTCAATTCTATATCAGATTCGATGTCTTATTTTGTTAAGATGTCGAAGTTTACATTAAATTTACTAACTCAGTTACAAGATATTTTTACATCTGATTCAGAGACGGTTTCTATTAATGTACAGACTGAACAGGGAATAGAGAGAACATTTACTGTTCCTACTATGCAATCTGTAAATTCTAAATTAGAGAAGCAAAATCGTGATATTCGAGGTCTTCGTAATAGCATGAATAAAAATAACTTCAAGCCAGCAGAAGGTATTCTAATTAAAGCACCTGCACGTGTAACAGAACTTACTGCTCCGAATAGATTTATTACAAAACCCAATTGGTTTTTAGAAAATTTTCTAAATCCAATGATATTTGTACAATTCAAACTAAACAACAAAGTTGATTTTTACTCAAAAGACGTACAAATTCAAAGAATAATTATTAGACCAAGAACTAATAAACAAATAAAATTCTTCAACGATAGATATAAAGGAAAAAACGATATAGACTATAATACACTTATTATAGATTTAGCTTCGCAAGAAATCCCATATCAAATAGATGAAAAAGTAGAACAATTACCTCCTGGATTTATTAAAAATATTGGAAGTTTTAGTGTAGTAGGAATTAAACCTAATACTCCTATTACAGAATCCGAATATTTTTTGAATACATTGAATTATTCTCAATATGATAGAGGAAACTATCAAGAAATGTTTTTGAAAATAGGAGATGTATTATACACAGGCGATAACACAACATATAGAGTTTTGTCTGTTGATTCTGCTACAGAAAGTATTAAAGTTCTTCAGTTAGAAGGCGAATCTCCTATTTCTATGGGTGTAGATACACTTTCTATTGCATCCACACCAGAGAAGGAATTGTATTTAGATATTGGTGTAAGTTTTGATGAAAGACAAGTTATATTCATTCGTCCAATCGACCCTTATTTCAATATAATGGATACTCAATGGTCTGATGGTGTAGGATTTTATACAAATGATTTAGTAACAGAAACATCTACGGGAACTATTAACTTTGCAGATTATTATAATAATTTTGTTACTGATTATGGAGTAAGTCTATTAGGTCAAGTAACAGATTTCAAAATTCCTGCTATTTTTGCATTGAAACCTGATGCACCAACTATATCGAAAGATAATTTCAAAGTTGTTAAGGTAAATACACACAAACTTAATACCCAAAATACACAAGAACTAGCAAAAATTAGTAAAGATTTAGCTCGTTTGTCTGGTAAAATTCTTTCGTATAATTCTGAACTTTCTATTTTAACTGCCGCCTATGAGAAATTATCAAGGACAAGATTTCTTGGTGTACCGCAAACTCCAGAAGAAATTGAACAAAAAGCAGAGGAAGAAGCGCAATTAGAAGAATTGAGAAAAAATATAGATGAACTGATTACACAGAGAAATATTGACACTACACTGCAAAATGCAGTACAAGAACAATTGAAAACATTCGGAAAAGCTAAAGATGTAAATCTTGACCCTAAATATCAGATTCAAGGATTCTGGCCCATTCCAAATGCAAAATTTGATAATAGAACAGGATTTCAAGAAATAGTACAATTTATTGTAGAATATAGATATTTGAGTTTAAATGCACAAGCAGTAAATTCGACACAAGCGTCAGAATTGTCTAGACAACAACAAGAGTCTAATTCAAATGCTACACAAATTAATTTTGTAGGAAATTCAGGAGAAAAAAGAATTGGTTATTTCTCTCCGTGGAATAGAATAACAAGTCCTGTTCGAAAGAAGGAATTTGATGAATTAACGGGAAGATTTAAGTGGGCAGTAGAAAATGTACAAGATGCCGACGAAAATAATATTAATCAAATATCAATTCCTATTACTCGTGGAGAGATAGTAGAAATAAGAATTAAATCTATTTCAGAAGCAGGCTGGCCCTCTAATGGAACTTTATCTGATTGGTCAAATCCTGTTCAAGTGGCATTTCCTGATGATATTCTGGATGAAACGGATACACAAGTATTGTTATCAAATATAGAATCTACACAACTAACTTCTATTATAAATTCTCAATTGGAAGTAAATTCTATTCGTTTGATTGAATTAACGCAATTGTTAGACGCATCAAATACAAGAATCAGCGAACTAGAATTAAAAGTAAATCAATTATCACCATAATAATATATGAATTATAGTTTTGACAGTCTTTCTGTAATGAATGAGTTTAATTCATATATTATTAAACCACTTACATTTACAGACCCGACTGTTACAGGAAATGTTAAAATTAGATATTCAGAACTAGAGGACAAAGTATATTTGTCCTCTATTCCTATTACATCAGAATTAAACACTGCTATACTTACTAAATTTGAATCAACATCGAATTTAGGTTATTCTATGGATTTGGCATTGTTTTATTCTGCTATTAAATCTGCACCAAATAGTTTTTTTGATAAATCTGTTCAATATGAATCATTCTATAAAACAGGTGGTAATAATTTAGAATCTAATCTATACGATGAAAATTACTATTATTTTGCTCCACTTTTTATAGGAGATGATGTATCAAACCTACCTGAATTTTTTAATATTTGTGCAGTAGAAAATTCATTACTCGACCAAGTAAGTAATAAAGATAATTACTTGGAAGTTTTGTTTTATAATTCTATTCCACTCAATTCCTTTGATATTAGAAAAGACAGAAGTGCTCTTGGAAAATATATTTACGAACACGCATTAAACAATTCAAAAAATAATTATTGGGATGTCGACTCACAATCATATAAAACAGCACTCGTTCAGCCTGTAAGTGGTTCTTCGATATATGCAACCGGTCCGAACACATTTGAATTTAGTTTAGAAACATATGAAATTTTTGGTTTGTCATTGAATTTAGGTGTTCATGCATCTACTATCGAAATGTTCAACAGAAATATACAATTTCAAGAAACAGGTCTTACACAATCTCAATTAGAAAACATATTTAGAAATTGGTTGAGGAAATCTTGGTCAAGAACAAAGAATGTCAATCCAAGAATACTTAATTTGGAATTTCTCTTCAATACAAACGTAGAATTAGATTTATCAAAATATACTATTTGTGGCTATTATTGCAATTCTTCAAATTCCCTTCAATCATTCAAAGACACTTTAAATTTTTCTTTGGACTTATTACCAAATATAGATTCTACTAATCCATATCTAAATAAGAAAATTGAAACAAAAATTTTCTACAATCTACCGAATAACGAATTTTACTCTAATTCTGATATTGTGGATTTTTCAACCGATAAAGATTTTTTGAATACAAATAATTCGCAGAATAATTTTCTGAATGTAAGTATATCAAATAAATCTTTATTCTATAATACTGTTGATATAGCAGTAAAATTAATTATAGATGATGATACCGAATTCATTTATAATTCAGAAACAGCACAAGTTTTTTATGAAGATGTTGTACTAAAAGAGACTGATATATTTTTGAAAATATCTGAATTGAATCCAGAATTAAATGGTTTCTATAAATTTGATGACTATTTTCTTCAGACATTTAAGAAAGTACAATACTACAATCTATTTGGTAATACAGTGATTTATTGCCAATCAGGTAAATATTCGGATAAAGTCTATACACTGGAAAATTCTACTAATTTTATAAAATTAGAAAATAAAGATATAGAAACACCAATTCTTAATTTTGTAGAAAAAACAAAAAATTATTCTTTTTATGGTTTTTTGAATAAGCAAAATAATATAGATATTCTATCATCTACACAATTTATTCAAAATACAAATACTCTAAATCTTAAAGTAGCAGGATATAATAAGAATTATCCTATCGAGAATGTATTTGGTACATCAGATAAAAATGATTTCAATGCTTTCTTTTCACAGATTAATTCTGGAAAACATAGAGAATCAATCGTTCTAAATTTTGGGGATTTTAAGGAAGGTGATAGTATAACTATTCAAAACAATGCATTAAATAGAAATGGTAACTTTAGGTGGAAAGGAATATTTACAAATAACGATAGCTATAGTTTATATAATGTAGAGAATTACACTCCAATTGAGTACAATATCAAGGTAACTGATTTTAGGTCAAAAATAGGGGTGGAAAACGTGGATTTAGTCGAATTTAGAGTCGATAAACTCAAATTTAAGGATGTTTTTGTAGGTGATGAGTGCTTCCTTACATTCTACGGTCAAAATGGTGATATTCTAGGAATGGATACATTTCTGGTTGAAACTCTCTATTTTGATGAATTAGTAGAAAAGAGTGTATTTGAGTGTATAGATTTGTTTAATTGTACAAAAAGATTTTCTATAGAGAATGTAGGAGAAATAAGATTTAAATCTACTAAATCCTCCGAGCAAGTAATATATTTTTCAAGAAAAGATATAGAAGATATATCTTTTAATTTAGTCAGAGCATTTAATACATTTGTAAATAGAACTTACGAAGTAGAAAGAATAAATGCAAATACTATAGTATTTTATTCTAAAAATGAATTTAATCAAAAACATTTTATTGAATGTAATTTTATACGTTCTTTGAATAATTTAGATTCTATTCGGTTTAATGATATTACAGCAGTATCGAAATATAAAGTTAATATTCAAGATATTAGAAATTATTCATCATTGAATCAAACAAAACAATTTTTTCTATATCCTAGAAATTCTGAATATCTATCTAAGATTAATCTTTTCAAAAAATTAGATTCTTATTTTAATGCTATCGATGTTTCGGGATTTAATGCTAATTGGGAGATTAAAGTTTGTAAAATATACGATGTATCAAATAATTTAATTGATTTGTTTTATTCTAATAATTTTGAGTGGGTAGAAAATTTTCCACTTAGAATAAGAATATCAAATATTGACCAAACAATTTCAAATAAATTTGTATTGGGAAAAGAATATAAACTTGTAATAGAACCATTAAATAAATACAATACAATTATTGATACACTTTTTACATTAGATGAAAGATTGTACGATAATTCTTTGATATTTAATGATGATAAGATAAATTTTTCAGAACCAAATGGTAGTGAATATATTTTAGCAAAAGAGGGATTGTCTGATTTACAATTTTTTGATATACAATCTTCGAAGATATTTTCGCTTCCTTGTATTGAATTTGATAATGCTGGAAATTTGGTTAGAGAATCAGTAGAGAGAAAATATTCAATTTTTTTGAATAACTATACATATAATACAATAGTTGATTACGATAATTATGTAAGTGCTCGTTATCCATTTGTTGTAAAATTGTTGAAATTTTTTGCATTAGAAGAAAAACTTAATTGGCTAAACTATGAACTTTGAGAAGAATTTAGAATCTAATATACAACTCGAACCAATTTTACTAACAGATGACTTTGCCAAAGTAATTGATAAAATTAATCAAAACTTTCGTGAGGTTAAAGTTAGTTCTTCGTATTCATCAGTAGAACGCGGGCGAGTTGGCTTGATTGGTGCAAGAGGAAAAGAAGGACCTTCTGATGAATCATTTCGCAATCTTCTAAAATTTTACAATTCTATTGGAAGTAATGAAACATTTACTTCAGATAAAGAATCTACGATTACAAATAGAAGAGTAGATATTACATTTCTACTTTCTGATTTATTTGGCGATTCTCTTTCTACATTAGATGTATATACTGATACTGCAAAATTTACTACTGATTATAGTCCCGAAAATTATCGTGATTATAGATTAAAAATTTTAGCATCTGATAGAGTAAATTCAAAAGGAAGACACGTATATCTATCCAATTCATCCAATATTAAAAAATCAAAAGAATTTCTCAAAAAATCAGGCTTTACAGTAAATATAGATGCAAATAAGAATAACAACACAGAAGAATTTTCAGTAACATTTCAGAAAAATGTATTCATTCCTAATCATATAGGAAAATTTGTATTTACTGGAGATACAACAACGTTTCAGAAAAATGATTCTTATAATTCATTCTTGATTGAAGTAGAAGGAGAAACAGACCCGTCGAAAGAACATTTTGTAAAATTGAATGTAAAGAAATCCGCAAATACTGATGTCTTAATCAATACAGTACCGTATTCTGGATATATTGGTTTGTGGAATGATTTAAACGGAAATGAAACAGAAGATTTTATTCGAATAGATTCTGAAAATCTTGCACTTCCATTTATAAGAGTTAAAGATATATCAGGTAATACTGATTTGTATTATACTTATCAAAATTATTTGAGATTGAGAGATGATTCTTATATTCAGTTCAAACGTTTGGGAAAGTTGTGGTTTATAGAATATTTTATCGTTCTGCAAAAAGAGCAGGCTGCACCAGTAAGTTTTTATGTTTCTAATTTTAGAATCGATATTACGAGAACAATTGGTGCTTGTTTAAGTTCCTATGAAAGTACAAATTCTATTTACAAATTAGGTTCGTCTTTATCTAATTTTAATTTAAATCCCGAATTTTCTGAATACGTTAGTTCATTAAATGTTAATATTCAGCCAAATGGATTCAATAAATTAAACGATAGTTTTTCTTTGTATTGTTCTATTAATGATAATTTTACAAATGTAAATAACTATTTCTCTGCTAATAATACTTCTATATTTTTCTCAGGAAATATTACTGCACAATCAATTATAGTGGATGAAGAATATAAAGGAATTACTCCTATAGAAATATTACCATTTGAATATGTCCCTTAGTACGACTAAAAATATTGTTACTGTAAAGACAGGTGAGGAATTGATTTTTACTGCTATCAATCTAATTAACGAAGGATTGAATATCAATAGAGATGAATGGATATATCAATGGACTATTGATACTTATTCTACAGGAATTAGTTATGTGTTTAATTCACTAACTAATTTGAGAAATGTTTCTATTACATTTACTGGAACAACACCTGATTTTGATACAATAGATGTTAAATGTAGAATAATTATTCCATCCAATTCTACTAATTCAGATACAACATACATTACAAAAATTAAACTTGTAAATTAAAAAATGCCAGTAGCAACAAATTTACTTAAACACTATACTTCAATTTCTGATACAATGTTATTAGAAATAACGTATGATGCGAAAACTGTTCCTATTCAAGGTACAGATAGTTCGGCATTTTTAAGAATACAAAATGGTGTAGATGGTTTATCATATCAAATAGGATATAGTGAAACCAATCCTGTTGGACCGTTCTCTATTATAAAAAATGATTTGTCGAGAACGGCAGTGCAAATATCATCTGATGTTTGGTTACAATTAAATGATTATACACCATTTGAAGGATTTACTAATTCTTTCGGTACACTTTCATTTACTCCAACATTTCAAAGCAATCCTTCAAATTATTTAATCAAATATGATAGAATTAGAATCTATTTTATTAGTGGTTATAGATTTACAAATATAGCAGGATTGATTTGTGAAGTAGCATTTACAAGAAGAGATGGAACATTAACTACCATTCCTGCATCACAAGCATTTATTGGTTCGAATAATCCATTTGAATTATTAGACAGACCATTTATTCTCGAACAAAGAACATACGATAAGTATGTAGAATTTTATATTCCATCTTTACAAGAGATTACTGTAACACCAGAAAATGTTCCTGATAGTTTTATTTTTACTGACCCAAAATATACGGAATTAGCAAAAAATGCAAATATAGATAGTACATATCTTGCTCCTCGTATTTTGGTTTCGATGTATCAAATTAGTAAAGTAACGAGGTCTTTTGGTAATCAAATCTATCTATATGCTTCACCACTTCTTCTTGATAACAATCAATCAATTCTTAAATTTGATATTCCAAAAGCAGATTCGGAAGTATTTCTTGCGGCAAATATTGTAGAATCTGATGCTGGTGATTATTTTGAATATTCGGGTACTTATAATGGTGAATATCTTGCAGAATACATTGATTTACAAAATAGAAAAGGTAAATTAATGCAAGTAATTCACGAATTAGATGTAATAGAACATTTAAATACACAAGCAGGTTATCAAGGTGAATTAAAGACAGCTTCGTATTCACACATAGAAGATAAATTTTTTGATAGACCATTTAGATTTAGACCAATTATTACAGATGGTCTTGCTGTTGGTGCAAGTATTGATTATAGATTGAGAGTAATAGATAGATTGAATAATACTTCTATTATTCGTTATGGTTCTGTTACTATTCGTAATCCTGCAAAATATGGTGCAAAGTTAAACAAATTGAATATAAATGCAGATGGAGCACCAAGAATTATAAATCGAATAGCAGACCCATCTTTGCCATTACCTACCGATGTAAATGCACTCCGCGAAAGCATTCTTACACCTGCACTTTACAATGCAAATTTTATAGAAACAAATACTTCTTCGAGAGTCTCTTCTATTCCATTTGTTCCAATTAATATTCAAAATATTTCAGTAAGTTTAAATTCACTTATTCTAGGTGCATTACCTAATGGTGGAAATCTATCAGATACTATTACAAATCCATTAAGAACTATTGCACTCGGACAAGTTGACCCAAATTCATTTACAGATAATACAGTAATCTATAAACAAGGAACTGGAATACTTAATTTGAATTTAGTCAATAATTATGTAAAGTTCAATATTTACGAAACTGAAAATTCTACCAATCCAAGTTTACTTACGAGTATTATTGATGATGGAACATTGAGAATTAATTTAATGTTCTTAGATAATACAGGAAATCCTATTCGTGTAAGTTCTTTAAATTCTTCTGGTAATACAGCAAATGTAAAGCCAGGAGAAATATATTTTAACATACCTAAGACAGTAGTAACTAAACTAAATGATTTTACAAATAGAAATTATTACATCGTAATCAATTCAAATGATAGTGTAAGTAATTCGAGTGAGATTATGATATACTCTGGTGTGTATTCTATTGAATTATCACCAGTACAAATAAAAGCACTCGAACAGTCGATAAAAAGCTCTATTTTGGACGAAAAGATAACAAATATCAATACTTTAAGAGTAGATTTAGCAAGAATTTCTACAGACTTACTTTCTATACTAGAACGAACGAATTTATCAGCAGACCCTAATATTCAAGCTAATCAAATTAAAGATTTGACTGCATATCAACAAAGAATGTCAGAAATTTTACTTTCTTCTGCATTAGCAGCAGAAATCAATGTAGACCAATCTACATTGATTCAAAAATTCCAAGATGCTTTCACTAAAGCCACTACACCTGCAAAATAATTAAAAAAGAATATTAATTTTATGTTATCATATAAAGAAGCTATTACAGAGGCGGAAGATTTTTCAAATAAAGATATTACATCTGCTGGTATCGCCATTACTTGTAAAGGCATGATATTGCTAGTAAGAGCAACCAATCTTGAAGAATGGTCTATACCAAAAGGTATGGTAGATTCCGAAGATGAAAATACAGTAAATTCTGCATTAAGAGAATTAGAGGAAGAAGTAGGGTTATCTATATCTAAAGATAAAATTAGTAATCCCGATTCACCAGAACGAATTGAATATACATCTACAATGAATGGAAGAAAAAAAACATTGTTGATTTATACATGTCCAATTAATGATTGGAGCGAAATTGGAATAAAAGGACCTTATATTAAATCATTTGAATTACAAGAAGATGAGGTAGATGTTGCTATTTTTCTTACAAGAGAACAAGCCGAATTTATTATAACTCCGCGACAAAGAAAAATATTACAATTAGTAAATTTTTAATACTAAAAAATGTATACAAATTCAGACCAATCAAATTTTCTAATATCTATACCACAAAATTGGTTATACGATGAAATTCAAGAAAAGTATCTAACTTATATTAAAAGACTTCCGCAACCATTTGAAACGGTTACGGATTTTTTAAATTCTACTATACAATCTTGTACATTTCCGGGATTTCAATTTGAAACAGTAGAAAGAGTTACTAGAAATACAAGAACATTTGATAAGGGTGGTTTTGATGCATCTTCTTATAGTAATAGAACATTGACTATTAATTTCAAAACAATAAGTGGTTTTGTAAATTATTTTATATTGTTAGACCAGTTTATACTATTTTACAGTTTTCATAATAGCGATAGATTTTTACCACCTATTAGATTAACTATTCTCGACCAATTTGGTCATAATGCAGCAACCTTCTTAATATCTGATATAGTTCTATCTGCAATATCCGATTTAGAACTTTCATATAGTTCTGATGTTCCTGAATTTAGAACATTTTCTATAGAAATGAAATTTTCTCAAATTGAATTCTTTTCTGATTTTTCACCAGTTAGAACAAATTCGACTGGTGGTTATACATTGAAACCAAATTAAAATTTGTAATGAAATCATATACACTAGATTATACATCCTATATTAACGAAAATTCCGATAAAGAACAGAAAAATACAGTTCTTTCTTCTTTAAAAGAGTATTTGAATATATTAAAACAAAATCCCGAATATGCTCGACCAATATTTAGAGGTGTAAATCATAAAAATTCTGGCGAAAGAATATTTTCATTTGATTATCAAAGCACATTTGGCGTAATAAATTATGTAAAACCATTAGAAAGTAGAAATTCGTTAAATGCTCCTAATTACGGGTATGATTCTTTGTGGAATTTATGGTTATCAAATAATACAGATTGGAAAAAATATCCATCAAGAAAACACAATGCTAATATTTGTACTACTGATTATGATTATGCTGGAATTTTTGGTATTCCAAAAATTGTAATACCAGTAAATATAAAAAATACAAAATTTGGTATTTGTGGTAATAATGATTTATTTGATAGTTTTAAAATAATTGATAAACTTAGTTTAACTGTTAAGCAATTTTGTGATTTTTTTATATTTTTAACAGATAATATACAAAAAGAAAAAAAAGATAATATATTCCAAACTGAAAAATTATTTGAATCATACGAACAAATATTTAAAGTTTTTAACTATTTGGATAATTATTTCTTGGAATTAATAAAAGATGAAACTTTTAATATAGAAGAGTATAAACCATTTTCCAATTCATATAATAACTGGTTTGAAACTATATACAATTTTTATAAATCAAACAATAAGAATATATCTAACTTTGTTAGTAAAATGTTAAATCCAACAAAAAATGGATTTCAGTTAGCCAACAATATTACAGATTTACTTTCCAAAATAAAAAACAGTGAGTTAAATGATAATGAAATTTGGTTCAATGGTGATTATATTGCAATTTACATAGACGAAACACACCTATATCATAAACTTTCAATATCGAGTAACGAATATATAAATTTAATAGAAGAAGCAATTTCAAATTTAGAGAGTGTTCTATGAAAAAATTTACATTAGATTATAATTCATATATTTTAGAAAGCAATAATATTTCTAATTTTCCTAGTGTGTTAATCAGTTTAAAAGAATATTTAGAAATTCTTAAATCCAAACCAGAATACGCGCGACCTATATTCAGAGGGGCGAGTCATTCGATTAAAGGAAGAATAGCTAGTTTTGAATTGTCTAATGTGTTTAATAACTATGAAGCTGTTCTAAAATATGTAAAGCCTAGAGAAAATAGAACATCACTAACAGCCGAAAACCCAGGATACGATAGTATGTGGAGTATGTGGTTGTCTAATAATAAAACATGGGAAAAATATCCTTCTAGGAAAATTAGAGCAAATATTTGTACCACTAACTCCAGATACGCATATAATTACGGTGATGTTCAAATAGTAATACCTGTTGATAATCAAAATACAAAATTTGGTATATGTAGTGATAATGATTTGTTTACGAGTTTTGGATTTCTATACGAGGAAACTAAATTAATGATTAAATCATTTTGCAATTTTTTTACTATATTATTGAATTTTGTGCAAAAAGAGAAGGGAGAATATAAATTTGATATTTATAAATTATTTGATTCTTATCAAGAACTTTTATCAGTTTTGGATTATCTTCAAGAATATTTTATGGAAGAATTGAATAAAAATGAGGATTTAGATATAGCAAAATTAAAAAGGTGCTTTAACGATTATGGAATGAATAATGATAGATATATTAATTTGTATAAACAAATAATGAATTTAATTAAAGATACCTACACATTACAAGACTATTTTGTAGATATGATGTCACCAAGTTACAATTCATTTATGCTATCCTTAAATACAGAGGAACTATTATTAAAAATACATAATAATAGATTGGTAAACAATGAAGTTTGGTTCAACGGAGATTATATAAGTCTATTCATGGAATCTGGTGATTACTATGAAAAAATATCAAATGATTCAAAATTATACATTTCTTTAATTGAAGAAATAATTACTAATTTAGAAAAAAAATAAAATGTCTAAAGAAAAAAATCTTTACATAGGAATTGATTTTAGTATGTCTTCTCCTGGAATTTGTTTTCTAGAAGAAGACATTTTAACAGGTAAGAAGGAATATTTCTTTTTTTCAATAATTCGTAAAACACTCACAAAAAAAGAAAAAGAAATAATAAACAAAATGCCTACTGGGAACGTAGAAATAGAGTACTTTAATCCCTTTGAGAGGGTAAGTATGTTAAGTAATTATAACCTAGATACAGGTAGTAAGGTTGTTGATTGTTATTCTTATGTAAATAGTATTATCCAGTATATCACTAAACGTGTCTGTTTTTTATGTTATTCTAATGTTTATTATGCTGTTGAGGGTTTGTCTTTTGGTAGTGTAGGTTCTAGAGCATTAGATATTGCAGGTTACTCTTATTATCTTAGAATGAAACTTTATGAATTAATAAATAATAAAATAGAACTATTACATTTCTATCCTCCTACTTCTATCAAGAAGTTTGCAGGAAGTGGTAAGTTTAAAAAGAAAGATATGTTTGATTCTTTTTTGAATAATAAAAACATAGAAGAGAATGAATTAAAAGAGTATTGCCGAACAAATGAAAAAGAATTAGTAAAGAAGAACGGAGAGGTGATAAGTCCTATTAGTGATATGATAGATGCTTGTTTCATAGCAGAGTTATTATACTTTAATACAAGAGAACAAGAATTAAAAAAGAAGAATGAAGAATAGAAAAACATATACTTTGGATTATAGTTCTTATTTAAATGAATCTAGACAATATACAAGTAATGAAATATTACTTTCTCTAACCGAGTATTTAAATGTACTAAAAGAAAATTCAAATATAGTACGCCCAATCTTTAGAGGTTCTGATTATACAGGACAAAATACTATAAAATATAATTCTAAAGTATTAAATAATTCTAGTATTACCATAGGTTATGTAATACCTAGACAAAAACGTAATTCTTCATCATATAAATCAAATAGTGAACTAGATGCGTTTTGGAGTGTATGGTTTGATAATAATGAAAAATGGAAACAATATCCATCAAGAAAATACAGTGCTAATATTTGTACTACTAGTTATGATTTTGCAAATAATTTTGGTTATACAAATATAGTAATACCATTGAATATAAAAAATACTAAATTTGGTATATGTCCAAAGAATGATATGTTTAGGTCATTTAATTTAGACGAAGATGATTCCAAAAATACTCTAATAGACTTTTCACACTATATACTATCTGTATTAAATTACATTCAAAAATATACTGACGATATAAAATTCAATACAAAATATTTATATGAATCTTATGAAGAACTTATAAATGTATTAAATTATATTCAAGAATATTTTAATGTTCTCAAAAAAGATAAAAACCTTGATATAGATAAAATAGATGATGAATTTATAAATTTCTCTATTAAAAAATTTATTAATTTACCAAATAACATTACTCTATTCGAATATGTAGAAAAATTACTAGACCCGAAAAATAATAATTTTTTATTAGTTGAAGGTGTTATTGATTTTTTGGAGATAGTCTCGAAAGAAAGATTGTATAATAATGAAGTTTGGTTTAATGGTGATTATATCAATTTAAATAATGATAATTTTTTTCAATATAGAAATATAGTAAATGAAAAAAGTCTTTATATTGAATTAATAGAAGAAGCGATTGGTAATCTAATAAAAATCGATAAATGAAAAAAAATTACATAAAGACATTTGAATCATTTGACAGTAACACTACCGAAGAAGAATCAAATGAATTAATTAGAAGTGTATTATACAAATATGAAGATATGTATAATACTAATCCATTTGATTCTCTTTTGTTTAGAGGTACTGATTATCATATACAATCTAAGTTTAAGATAATAAATCCAAAAGCAACTAGAAAAAGTATTTCCTTTGCTACTGAAAATTTTGATGCTATTCACAATCTATGGATGAGTGAACACTCAGATTGGAAAGATTATCCCTCACGTAAAAAAGAATGTACTATTGCATCTACTGATTATGATTATGCTTCTCAATTTGGACATTCTACTTATGTAATTTTTCCATTAAATATATCGACTACTAATATTGGTGTTTGTCCTGCTTCTGATTTAATTCATTCATTTTCTAATACAATTAAAAAAACAATAACTATCGGTTCTCAAAATATAGAACCTAATATAGAAAGTTTTTCTTTGGTTTTATATAAAATATTTAAAGAATATTCTGATAAAATAAATTTAGATGTACAAGAAGATTCATATAATTCATTAATTACTAATCTTAAAATAATAAATGATGACATATTAACTGAATATAAATTTAGAGGTTTAATTCGTCTTATCCGTGCTAATACCAGAGAACAAAATATATTAGAAAGTATTCATTATTACTGCAATGATAATAATAAAACATTGATAGATTATTTTCAAGAATTACTCAATCCTATTAAAAATAATTTTGAGTTAATTCAGAATATATCTGAATTGGATAATATTCCTAAATCACATAACGGACACGAGGTCTGGTTTAACGGACCTGCAATTTTTATGGAGATTGATAATCACGAAATTCCAAAAATAGAAACCATATTAGAAAAAATACATAGATACATTAATTCATAACATTTTACTTTCCCAAACGTATAAATAGAGTAGAAAGGTTCATACTTACAGTATCTACATTTCTCTAACAATTCTTAATTTTACTTAAATATAACTTAAAATACTTTTATGTCTAGCATTAACTTCAACGATATTTTTAGCCCAATGTCTGCCGACGATGTTTTGGTAACGAAAGAAAAAGTCAATAAAGTCGACTTTTACAAACCAACCCCTCCGCCTAATGGTGTTTACAGTGCCGCTATTCGTTTTATTCGCAACCCACAAGATAAGTCCAAATCTGTAATTGAAAAATGGAGAGCCTATATGGAGAATCCAGTCAACGGTCAAAAGCGATATGTTGATTGTCCTTCTTCTGTTGGTGAAGAATCTATTATTCAAAAGACATGGGCAAAACTCTATTACAGTAAAAATCAAGCAGATAAAAATCTGGCTTCTGCATTTTCTCGTCGTCAGCAATTTTATTCTATTATTCAGATTATCGATGACCCTCAACATCCTGAAATGAATGGTAAATTGATGCCTTTCCAATATGGAATCAAGATTTACAACAAGATTCAGAAAGCATTGAAACCTGAAGGAAAATATGAACAGAAAAAAGAAGTATTCGACCTTTTCGATGGTTATATCTTTAATCTGAAAGTAAAGATTGTAAGTGATTATAACAACTACGATGATTCTGAATTTGGTAATATCGCAGTTCCAATTCATATTGACGGAAAACCAATGGAGAAAACCGAACAAGATTTTGAGAAGATTGTAAACTTTTTGAAAACTAATGCACCTGATATGACACCATTTGAGTTTAAACCATGGAATCAGGAAACTACTGACTTTGTAAACGAAGTTATTCGAAATACAGTAAGTGGTGAAACTGGACGTGCTTTAGCGAGTCTTCAAAGTCAATCAAAAACAAATACAACGTCATCAGTTGCTTCTTCTGTAAATTCATTTGATTCTGAGTTGGATAGTATTATTGGCAATTCTTCACCTAGTGTTCAATCAAGCACGGTTTCAAGTTCTGATAGTTCTATTACAGAAGATGAATTAATGGACTTAATCGGCAACTAAAAAATAGAAAGAAATAAAAATCATGTTAGTAGAAGTAGAAAATAATACAAACATTAACAAGATTTTATTGAATAATATTTCAATTGAGAATGAGGATGCTTCTAATATTGAAGCATCCTCTTTTTCGTTTTATTCTATAATTTCTGATATATTAAAGAAGAAATTCAAAGAAGATTATCTATTCAAAAAAAGAAAGGTAATTGAACGTGAAGATTATTTCAATTTTGCTTGTCCTATTTGTGGAGATTCAAAAAAAGAGTTATCTAAAAAACGTGGTTATCTTTTCAAACACAATTTACACTACAGATGTTTTAATTGCGGAGCATCAAAAAACTTTTTGACCTTTATTCACGATATGGGGTTCTCTTTGGATATTGAAAGAGAAGAAGAGTTTTTAAGTAGAATAAAGGAAATAAAATCTGAATATGCAAAAAACAATTCAACAAAAGATTATTCAAATATAAA
>Ga0075158_10000229_pt1 | contig 45172 bp, 38 predicted proteins | sample JI91814BDNA_FD_70968 | JGI IMG/M metagenome (GOLD analysis project Ga0075158, IMG submission 70968) | Wastewater effluent complex algal communities from Wisconsin, to seasonally profile nutrient transformation and Carbon sequestration -... | ecosystem: Engineered > WWTP > Effluent > Algae... | reverse complement strand
GATGTTTTGATTGAAGTAGATTCAAAATATTTTAGACCCTCGGAAGTAGAGACCTTGCTGGGAGATCCTACTAAAGCTAAGGAAAAACTAGGGTGGGTTCCTAGGACTACGCTTTATGAGATGATTACTGAAATGGTTGAAAATGATTTGGAGCAAGCGAAACAACATGCTGTTCTACGTGATCATGGTTTTTCACCAATGTTATCAGTTGAGCATTGATATGAGAATTTTTCTTAGTGGTGGTAATGGAATGGTTGGCAGGAATATTCATAATTTTGCACAAAAATATGGGCATTGTATTGATTCACCGACTCGAAATGAGTTAAATCTTCTGGATGCCAAAGCAACTGAAGATTATTTGATAAAATCCTCTCCGGATATTGTAATTCATGCTGCAGGGTTAGTTGGAGGTATACAAGCTAATATCGCGGCTCCTTACGATTATTGTTTTCACAATTTAAAAATTGGGATGAATTTAGTACAAGCATCATATAATGCAGGGATTAAACAATTATTAAATATTGGTAGTTCTTGTATGTATCCACGAGTAGCTCAAAACCCGCTACGTGAATCAAGCTTATTGACTGGTGAGCTTGAGCCCACAAATGAAGGTTATGCAATTGCAAAAGTTGCTGTTGCTAAATTAGCGGAATATATAAGTAAACAATATGGTGTGGCGTATAAGACAATAATCCCATGTAATCTTTATGGTTTGTGGGATAAATTTGATGTTACAAACTCTCATATGATACCTGCCGTTATTCGTAAAATACATGAAGCGAAATTACAAGATCATAAGTATGTAGAAATATGGGGTGATGGAACTGTTAGACGAGAGTTCTTATTTACTGAAGATCTTGTCGATTTCATTTTTTTTGCTTTAGAACGTTTCGATTGTCTTCCTAATCAGATGAATGTTGGCCTAGGATTTGATTATTCAATTAATGAGTATTATTCAGTAATAAGAGATGTTCTAGCCTATAAAGGTGACTTTAAGCATAATCTGGAAAAGCCGATAGGAATGAAACAAAAACTGGTTGATATTTCGATTCAAAAAGATTTAGGCTGGTATCCTAAGACAGATTTAAAAAAGGGCATAGAACATACCTATCAATTTTTTCTTACAGAGGGCAAATAAAGATGCTACCACTAGCAACTTCCACTTGGGATGAACAAGAATATGAAGCGCTTCAAGAGGTAATTAAGAGTGGTATGTTTACTATGGGTAAACATGTCCAAGAATTTGAAGCGTCTTTTGCTGATTTTTTTGGTAGTCGTTATGCCGTGATGGTTAATTCAGGATCCTCTGCTAATTTGTTAGCAATTGCCGCCTTATTTTACCACAGTAAAAATGCATTACGGCCGGGTGATGAAGTAATCGTTCCTGCTGTTTCTTGGGCAACCACTTATTATCCTTTATATCAGTATGGCCTTAAAATAAAATTCATAGATGTGAATAAAGATACTTTAAATATGGATATTGATGAAGTTTCTAAGGCAATAAACAATAAAACAAGAGCTATTTTTGCAGTTAATTTATTGGGAAATCCCATGGATTTTAATAAGTTAAATGCATTAATTGCAGATAGAAATATTGTATTGCTTGAAGATAACTGTGAATCCATGGGGGCATTATTTAATGGAAAGCAAGCTGGCACCTTCGGGCTAATGGGCACATTTAGCACTTTTTTTAGCCATCATATATCAACGATGGAGGGGGGCGTAGTTGTAACTGATGATGAGGAACTCCATCACATCATGTTATCATTGAGGGCACATGGTTGGACCAGAAATTTACCAATTGATAATAAAGTATGTATTAAAAGTGACAATCCTTTCGAAGAATCATTTCGTTTTGTGTTACCCGGCTATAACTTAAGGCCTCTGGAAATGTCTGGTGCTCTAGGTAAAATTCAACTTAAAAAATTACAATCTATTGTTGATGGTCGCCGTAAAAATGCTCTGATATTTCAAAAGCTATTTTCAGAAATTCCCGGTTTATCAATTCAAAAAGAAACAGGAGATAGCAGCTGGTTCGGATTTGCATTAATGATCGCGGAAGGAAAAACAAAGCGAGACCATCTAGTCAAACTGTTATCTTCAAAAGGTATTGATTGTCGTCCCGTAGTTGCGGGTAATTTTGTTAGAAATCCTGTTATAAAATATTTTGATTATTCTGTTCAAGGTGATTTAAAAAATAGTGAGTTTATTAGTGACTGTGGTTTTTTTATTGGTAATCATCATTACGATATCAGTAGCGAACTAGAAAGTATTTCTAATTTAATTCGAACTGAACTTCAGTAACTTAAGAATTTATATAAGCTGTAAAATTATTGTTCTAAATTATAGGAGCTATCTGAATGATTCTACCGGTAATTATGGTTGGTGGGACTGGAAGTCGGTTATGGCCTTTATCGAGAGAATTGTATCCCAAGCAATTTTTAAATATTCAAGGTCCAGATAGTATGCTTCAAACTACTGTTAAACGGTTAAGGGGCCTTAATTGTAAAGATCCTTTATTAATTTGTAATGAAGAACATCGTTTTATTGTAAATGAACAATTAAATCTTATAAATCAATCCTATAGCGACATTATTTTAGAACCTGTTGGTAGAAATACCGCACCTGCTATTGCTTTAGCTGCTTTAAAAGCCACTCAAAAGGGAGAAGATCCTTTATTATTAGTACTGGCTGCGGATCATGTTATTTCTGACATTGAGGCTTTCCATGATGCAGTTAGGCGAGCCACTCCTTATGCAGAAGAAGGAAAACTGGTTGCATTTGGCGTATCCCCAACCAATCCAGAAACTGGATATGGATATATTAAAGCGGTTAAAACAGCCGCGAATGGATACCCTATTGATTCCTTTGTAGAAAAACCGAGTAAAGAACTAGCGGAAACCTACTATGAAAGTGGGGATTATTACTGGAACAGTGGATTATTCATGTTTCGAGCTAGTTTATATCTCGAAGAGTTAAAAAAATATCAAATGGAAATCTATACCCAGTGTGTGAATGCAATAAAAGGAATGAAAAAGAAGTTGGAATTTATAACTGTCGATAAAGATGCTTTTATCGCTTGTCCTGCTGATTCAATTGATTATGCTGTAATGGAGCAAACTGAAAATGCGATTGTTGTTCCTATGAATGCTGGCTGGAGTGATATTGGTTCGTGGGCAGCTCTATGGGATAATTTTGAAAAAAATGCTCAAGGGAACGTTCATCAAGGCGATGTCTTAAGTATAGATACCAACGATTGCTTTGTTCGAAGTGATGAAAAATTAGTTGTTACCATAGGTTTAAATGATATTGTAGTTATCAATACAAAAGATGCCGTTTTAGTTGCTGCAAAAGACAAAGTTCAAGATGTTAAAAAGGTCGTAGAGATTCTCAAGGAAAATGGAAGAAATGAGGCGAAATTACACCGGGAAGTTTATCGACCTTGGGGTAAGTATGACTCTATAGATCAGGGTGCTCGTTATCAGGTAAAAAGAATAACTGTTAAGCCAGGTGAGAAACTGTCTATTCAAATGCATCACCATCGAGCAGAGCATTGGATAGTCGTATCAGGTACGGCTCGTGTAACTAATGGTGATCAAACTTATTTACTCAGTGAAAATCAGTCAACTTACATTCCTCTAGGAGTCATTCATGCTCTGGAAAATCCAGGCAAAGTTCCTTTAGAAATAATTGAAGTTCAATCGGGATCATATTTAGGTGAGGATGATATCGTTCGTTTCGAAGATCGATACGGTAGGACTTTAATTGAGAGTCTGAAAGATCAAAGTGAGGTTGTTTGATGCTAAGTTTCTTTTTATGTTTTAACATCAAAATATCAATCGGGTTATTGATCGCGTGAATAGCCTAAGTAAACATAAAATAGTTGCGGTGAGTGCAACTGCATTAAAGAGCGGTGGTGCTCTAACTATCCTGCGACAGTTTTTATTAAATATTCCAGACCAAAGCACCTATTATATTTTTATTAATAAAGATGTAATTATTGATAGTAATGGTTTGAAGAATGTCCATTTAATCAAGGTGGAGACTTCAAGCCTTTTAAAACGCATAATTTGGGATTGGTATGGTTTAAGCTATTGGTTTAAATCTCGCAATCTTAAGCCAGAAGTAGTCATTTCATTGCAGAATACTTCTATAGCGTCAAATAAAGATTCAAAAAAAATTATTTACCTCCACCAAGGAATTTCATTACATTCCAAATCTTGGTCTTTTTTAAAATCTAAAGAACGTTCTCTAGCATTTTATAAATACATCTATCCTTTTTTTATTTTTATATTTGCAGATAAGAAAACACGATTTGTTGTTCAGACACAATGGATGAAAAATGCTTTATGCACTAAATTTAATCGGGATGCTAATAGTATCTATGTATTTAAGCCTAATTTAGTACCAGTAGATATTGCACAAATCAAGTCTATAAATTTACCTTACAAGCATATTCTTTTTTATCCTGCAACTAGCATGGTTTTTAAAAATCATCAAGAGATTATCTATGCTCTTCACGAAATTAACAAAAGCGGTGAAGATATCTCTTCAATTGGTTTATATTTAACAATAAATGAGAATGAAGACAAAGAATTAGTAGATCTGATTGCGCAATTTAATCTGGAAAAAAATATTCAATTTTTGGGTTCGATTAGTTATGCTGAAGTCTTACGTTATTATAAGTCTAGTACCACAGTTCTTTTCCCTAGTTATGTTGAAAGTTTTGGTTTACCAATGTTAGAAGCTGCTTTGTTTGGAAAACCACTTATAGCTTTGGATACAGAATGTTCACGTGAGGTAATTTCTGATTATGCCGGGGCTAATTTAGTAGAGCAGAATTCTCCACAATGTTGGAAGAATGCGATTTTAACATCAATTTCTCTGAATCAACAATATGATTCATATCAACCTAATTTTGAGTATAATTGGGATAGTTTTTTTCAAATGATTCATGAGTGATCAAATTTAATCTTTTTTATATATCGATTTTACAGCGATCAATGCACTAATATGGGGTAGTATTTGAATATACTTATTGTAAGCCAGTATTTTTGGCCAGAACAGTTTATTATCAATGATCTGGCTTTAAAAATTAGAGAACAGGGTCATACTGTTTCAATTTTCACTGGTAAGCCTAATTATCCTGATGGAGTTATACATCCTGATTATATTAGTCGTGGTGTTAAAAATGAAACTTATGGCAAGGATATTAGTGTATTTCGGATCCCAATAATCCCAAGAAAAAATGGTAGTGGAAAAAATTTAATTTTAAATTATTTATCTTTTGTATTATCGGGATTAAAACATTCATTTAGTTATGCTAAAAACAAAGAGTTTGATTTGATCTTTGTTTTTGCAGTGTCACCGATTACCTCCGCAATACCTGCAATTTTACTAAAAAAATTAACAAAATCTCATTTGGTGTTATGGGTTCAGGACCTATGGCCCGAGAGTATTCATGCTACCGGATTCATTCGCAATCGATATTTAATATCCAGTATAAATTGGTTGGTTAAAGGAATCTATCGCTGCTCAGATACCATATTAGTGCAATCAAAGGCATTTATTCCTAATGTTTCACGTTTTGTACCAAAAAGCAAAATCACATATTACCCTAATTCGGTAACAGATGAATTTTATCAAAATGAGATTTATGAAGGTTTGCCTTTAGATTTTATATGTTTGTTAGAAACGCATTTTTGTGTGGTTTTTACTGGAAATATTGGGATTGCACAATCTGTAGAAACAATCGTTGAAGTTGCAAGCTTGTTAAAAGAGATTCCAAACATAAAATTGGTGCTTGTTGGTAGCGGGAGTAAAAGTGAGTGGGTTCAGCAGCAAACAATTGATAACAGAATAAACAACTTGATTCTGCCTGGTAGGTTCTCATCTAAACTGATGCCTTTCATATATTCTAAATCATCTGCTTTACTTGTTACACTAAAAAAAGATGATATTTTCACCTTTACTATCCCATGTAAAATACAGTCCTACCTTGCGGCCGGAAAACCAATTGTTGCTGGGCTTAATGGAGAAGGGGCCAGGATTGTTCAAGAGGCTGGGGCTGGCTTCACTTCTCCAGCAGAGGATGCTGAATCACTAGCTAAAAATATCAAACACCTTTATGATTTGCCTTCATCTGAGCGAGAGAAAATGGGGCTATTAGGTCGCTCATATTTTTTAGAACATTTTGAAATGGTAAGCCAAACGCAACGATTGCTTGAAATTTTTGAACGCAAGATAAGTGGAGAGGGGAATTAGAGGTGAAGATTTTAGTTATGGGGGTTACAGGAATAATAGGGCATGCAATTTGGAGTTCTTTACAAGATATTGATACTTATGACGTATGGGGTACCTTTAGAAACTCCAGTAAGTTGGTACATTTTCCTAAAAAAAATCAATTGCAGCTTATTCATGGGATTGATGTTCTAGATCTGGATGCGCTGATAAATCTATTTCAGCGTGTAAAACCAGATGTTGTGATAAATTGCGTTGGTCTGATTAAACAATTAGCCAGTGCCAATAATCCTTTAGCTATTATTCCAATAAATGCATTATTCCCCCATCGTTTATTGCAACTCTGTTCCTTAACTAACTCTCGCTTAATACACATGAGTACAGATTGTGTATTTTCTGGAAGGAAAGGGAACTATCTTGAGTCTGATCCTTCTGATGCAGAAGATTTATATGGTAAATCTAAATATATGGGTGAAGTGTGTGATTCATTAAATGCTATTACAATCAGAACTTCAACAATTGGACATGAGTTGAATACCAAATATGCTTTAGTCGACTGGTTTCTTTCTCAAGAAGAAAAAGTGAATGGTTATGTTAATGCTATTTTTTCTGGGTTACCAACTGTAGAACTTGCAAAAGTAGTTCGTGATTACGTAATCCCTAATGTTGAATTAAAAGGATTATATCATGTCGCAGCCAAGCCAATTGGAAAATATGATTTATTGAAATTAATTGCAGAAACCTATGATAAAAAAATTACTATTGAGCCAGTGCATCATGTTTCTATAGATCGCTCATTATGTGCCAAACGATTTGAAGACAAGACAGGGTATCATGCGCCTGATTGGCCAACGCTTATAGAAAAAATGTATCAATCAAAAAAAGTGGTCGGAGCATTAGATGTTTAATGATAAGGTGCTCTTAATTACTGGTGGAACAGGCTCTTTCGGTCATACAATTCTTAAGCGTTTTCTCAATTCTAATGTTAGAGAGATTCGTATCTTTAGTCGGGATGAAAAAAAACAAGAAGACATGCGCTTAGAATTGAATAATGACAAAATTAAATTTTATATTGGTGATGTTCGCGATTTTTCATCTATAAATGAGGCTATGTCGGGAGTAGATTTTACATTCCATGCAGCTGCTCTCAAGCAAGTGCCTTCTTGTGAGTTTTATCCTATGGAAGCAGTCCGGACTAATATCTTAGGCACAGAAAATGTTTTGAATGCCGCTATTGCGAATGGAACAAACAGAGTTGTAGTTTTAAGCACAGATAAAGCGGTCTATCCCATCAATGCAATGGGTATTTCAAAGGCGATGGCAGAGAAAATAGTTGTTGCTAAATCTCGTGTGAATTCCACACAGAATGATACTATTATTTGTGCTACACGCTATGGAAATGTTATGGCTTCTAGAGGATCCGTTATACCGTTATTCGTTAAACAACTTAAAGCTAATCAAGAAATCACTTTAACTGATCCTGCAATGACCCGTTTTCTCATGTCACTCGAAGATTCTGTCGACTTAGTATTGCATGCATTCCAGCATGCAACACCAGGCGATATATTTGTTCAAAAATCTCCCGCATCCACTCTTGCCGATCTTGCTCAGGCTATGCTTGAGTTATTTGAAAGCAAAAGCAAAATAAAAATTATTGGGACTCGTCATGGTGAAAAATTATATGAAACTTTGGTGTCGCGAGAAGAGATGACCAAAGTAGAAGACATGGGAAAATACTATAGAGTTGTAGCTGATAATCGTGATTTAAATTATAAAAAATATTTTATTGAGGGTGAGAAACGCGTTTCAGCAATGGAGGATTATACCTCTCATAACACACATAGACTCAATATTAATGAAATTAAGGAAGTGCTCTTAAAGTTAGATTTTATTCAGGAGGCATTCGATGCTTAAGGTAATGACAATAGTAGGAACACGCCCAGAATTAATTAAAATGAGTCGTGTCATTTCAGAGCTTGATAATCAAGTTGAACATCTACTAGTACATTCTGGTCAAAACTATGATTACGAACTCAATCAAGTGTTTTTTGATGATTTGGATATTAGAAAACCAGATGTTTTTTTGAACATTTCAAGAGATTCCGTTGCCAAATCAATAGCCGATGTTATATCTAAATCAGATGAAGTATTTGAACAGTACAACCCAGATGCTTTAATGTTATATGGTGATACAAATACATGTCTTGCTGTAATCGCTGCAAAACGTAGAAAAATACCGGTATTTCACATGGAAGCAGGTAATCGGTGCTTTGATCAAAGAGTACCAGAAGAATTAAATAGAAAAATTGTTGACCATTTAAGTGATATTAATATGGTGTTGACTGAGCATGCACGTCGCTATTTAATTTCTGAAGGTGTAAGGCCAGAAACAATTATTAAAACTGGCTCTCACATGCAAGAGGTATTAGATTTTTATAAAGAAAAAATTAATGCTTCTAAAGTATTGGATCAATGTGAACTACAAAAAGGAAAATATTTTGTTGTTAGTGCTCACCGCGAAGAGAATGTTGATTCACCAGAAAATCTGAGAGAATTAATAAAAAGCATTGAAGCTTTAGCAACAGAGTATAATTATCCTGTTTATTTTTCAACACATCCTAGAACTCGCAAGCGTATTGAGTCTTTTATTCAAGATGCAATTAATCCTCTAATAAAATTTGCCAATCCATTAGGTTTTTTTGATTATATTAAATTACAGCAAGCCGCATTTTGCGTGCTTTCAGATAGTGGAACTATAACTGAAGAAGCATCAATACTTAATTTACCTGCTGTAACGATAAGAAACTCACATGAACGTCCTGAAGGTATGGATATGGGAACCGTTGTGATGAGTGGCTTAGGAAAGGAGAGGATATTAGATGCAGTCAGAGTAGTGACCTCGCAACATAATATTGAATCTCGAACAATTCCTCCTGTTGAAGATTATCAATCATTAAGTGTATCAAAGCAGGTGGTACGAGTTGTAGTCAGTTATGTAGATTATATAAATCAGAATGTTTGGCGAAAACCTTCTAAAGGTATTCTTACATAGGATTTTCATTATGGGTTTACTATGTACAAAGTATTAGTTACGGGTGCTACGGGCTTTATTGGTCGTAGCTTAGTACCAGCACTCATATTGGCCGGTCATAATGTAAAGTGCGCAGTATCAAAAAAAAATGAATGGCTACAAGCCGAACAAGTAATTGTTAACAATTTGCAGTCTACTCCTGATTGGAGTGAAGCTTTGCAAGATGTAGATGTAGTTATTCATTTGGCAGCGAAAGTGCATGTAATGACTGAAAATAAAATTTCTTCCTTAGATACTTATTGCACTATAAATGCTGAAGCAACCAAAAATCTTGCAGAGCAAGCAGCTCAATATGGGGTAAAGCGATTTATATTTATGAGCACCATTAAAGTTAATGGAGAATCTACTTTAGAAGGTTGTCCCTTTACAGAAAGTTGTATCGCGAAACCAGATGATCCTTACGCATTAAGTAAGTTACAAGCTGAACGACACCTATTCACAATAAGTGAAAATACAACAATGGATATTGTTATTTTAAGACCACCGCTTGTTATTGGTCCTGGTGTAAGAGCGAACTTCTTAAAAATGCTCAAATTGGTCAATAAAGGATGGCCGTTACCTTTTAAAAGAGTAAATAATAAGCGTAGTTTTGTTTTTATAGATAACCTAATTTCTGCTATCTGCACTGTTACAATTGATTCTAGGGCTGCAAATCAAATCTATTTAGTAGCAGATGATGACTCTTGGTCCTTAAGCGATTTACTTGTTTTTTTGGCAAAGGAAATGAATATTAACCTTAGATTGTTTTGTGTGCCAGGTATGTTATTTATTTTGAAATTATTGGGTTTAAGTAGTAAAACACAGAGGTTATTTGGGTCATTAGAAGTTAACAATAATAAGTTAAAATCTCAATTAGGATGGGTGCCACCAGTTTCTTCTGCAGATGGTTTGGCTAAGACAGTAAAATGGTATCAAAATGAATATAATTCTTAGTGTCCTTTTAGTCGTTTTATCAGTTATTTTAACGCAAATTTTTTGCGCTATAGACTATAATACTCGCCTTATTGATCAAAGAAATCAAAAATTAGTCCGTTTGCCGCTTTGATATGACAGAAAATGACGTAAAAAGGGTAATAAATGTGGTAAAAACCTACTTTTCTTAATACTCCCTTAATAATCGTAGTGTATACTGTGATCCAAACACTTTGTTTTTGTTTAAATATTAGTCAATAAGTAGTCATTAAGAACACCATGGATGCGTTCTATGGAGGAGTAGGTGGCTGCTAAATAAGGGAGATTTTCATGTTAATTCTGACTCGACGTATAGGCGAGACACTTATTATTGGTGATGATGTTAATATCACTGTGTTGGGTGTAAAAGGTAACCAGGTTCGTTTAGGCATAAATGCACCAAAAGATGTTTCAGTTCACCGCGAAGAAATTTACTTACGTATACAGCAAGAAAAAGAATCTGATGATTCTGAAGAAGTAGTATAGTTCATTTTCCGCGCAGTTCATCCAGTTCCGGGCACTTAATACTGCTCGGGACGAACCCCCTCAGTAATATTCCTTTATTATCCTGAATTAAGTTTATAGCAATTACATTGTATGGTATTTTTGTCGAAAAAATAATAAGTAGTTCGACATGAGTCAATTTTCACAATTTAGTTCTTGGATTAAGTTACAAAACTACGCAGATACCTTGCGTTCAACCGCTTTTAAAAATATCCGTAGCACAGATGACAAAAACGATCAGTTAATAATTTCTTCGAGTAATATTCAGCTAAATTTAAGCAGTCAATTAATCGATAAAACCGCTATTGATCTTCTTATAGATCTTGCCAACGAACGCAATCTGCAGGATGAAATTAACGCTTTAATTAATGGCTCTAAGGTTAATCTTAGCGAATCCAAACCTGCTTTACACACTGCACTTAGACACATGGATGATAAGCCTATAATCGTTGATGGCCACAATATCATTCCTCAAGTTTTATCCACACGAGATAAAATGAGGGAGATCTCAGATAAAATTCGTTCTGGTTGCTGGTTGGGCTATTCTGGAAAGCCAATTACGGATATTGTAAATATTGGCTTGGGTGGTTCGGATCTAGGTCCGCGGTTTTGCATCAATGCCTTGGCTGACTATGCGGCTGATCATTTGAACTACTATTTTATTTCAGATATCGATCCCAATGCATTCGAGCGTGTCACCAGAAAGTTAAATCCTGAAACAACACTTTTTATCATTTCTTCAAAGTCTTTTACAACGGTAGAGACCCTATACAATGCAAAAAAAGCAATGGCTTTTTATGAGAGCACTTCTTTTGCTGCCAAACATTTTATTGCAGTTACAGCCAATGTGAACAAGGCATTTGAATTTGGAATTGACCTAGTATTGCCAATTTGGGATTGGGTTGGTGGCCGATACTCCGTTTGTTCGGCAATTAATTTAATTACGGCGATAGCAATAGGTTATGATAATTTTCATCAAATACTGCTTGGTGCCAATAGTATGGATAAGCATTTCCAGGAAGCTGATTTTTCTGTGAATTTACCTGTTCTTCTAGCACTTATAGCCGTTTGGAATAACAATTTCCTCAATATCCATAATTTACTGATTCTTGTTTATGCTCAGCAATTGGAGGGATTAATTCCCTATGTTCAGCAATTGGATATGGAAAGCAATGGTAAATCTATCAACAATCAAGGTCAGGCGGTTAATTACGCTACTGGTCAGATGATTTGGGGTGGTATGGGCAACCAGGCCCAACATAGCTATTACCAATTATTGTGTCAGGGTACGCATCAAGTTAGTTTTGATTTGTTAACCCTTAACAGTTTTGCTAATGAACCTATCCAAGAAATGTTTGAGTCTAATAAACGGGTCTTAACTCATGGGGTTCTTCATCCGACAGATTTAAGCGCTTTTATACCGGGAAATAGACCTGTAAATCATATAAGGCTTGATGATTGTAGTCCTTTCAGTATTGGGCAGTTAATTGCCTTATATGAGCATAAGGTTTATGTACAAGCGGTGATCTGGGATATCAATCCTTTTGATCAGCCCGGGGTTGAGAGTGCTAAGAGACAGGGGTTAGTTTCTATTGGAGACCTGAGTTTGGAATTGGTTTAAGGGTCGCATCCCCTGAGGATAAGTGGTGAACTACCCCTTGCTCCGTTACGTTTCAGCAAGCTTATCGTCCAGAGGTCAAGTTAGTCATTATAATTAGTTAATAAGGATGTAGAAAATGGTAGTAAATAAAAACCTTCAAAAGTCATTGATAGCTAGTATTTTCCTTGGCGCTTTGTCTGTAAGTCAAGCGGAAGCAATGCCCTTAAAAGAAAAGGATGTTTGGGGGATGTATCAAGGAAATGCAGCACACACAGGGTATCTACCACTAAAAATTAAACCGAAAGAAATTGTTCAGGTATGGCAAAAAAATATTGATGAAAAACCCTCTACGGGACCTTTTTATAATATTCACCCCGCTTCCGTTACCCCAAAATACGTTATTGTCACCCGGAATTATGACAGGCTATCTAATAGCCTGAAAGTGTTTTCTATCGCAACTGGCAAGGAAATCTGGTCTAAAAACTTTAACGACTTATCGATTCAACCTGCAGCTTATCATGATGGAGTTGTTTATGTTCAGACGGTCAATAATTCATTAGGTGGTACCTTACTTAGAGCATTTGAAGTAGCAACAGGTAAGGTTCTTTTTGAAACCCCATTTACAGCCCAGTGGCATAATTATAAAGCACCCGTTATAGATGGTAATAAAGTGATAGCGTGTGCGGGTTATATTGGTGGCCTGACAGCGTATGACCGTCTTATGGGTAGTGCTTCATGGAGCAGAAGTTTTAATGAGTTATCTAACATGGCAACGGCTGCGGTTAGTACAAAGTATGCGTTGTATTATAACGCAGGTAAATTATATAAATTAAATAAAGCAGATGGGCAGGTTATCTCTAAGATACAAGACACAAGCTGGCAATGGAATGGATATGATGACGCAACTCCCGTATTGATAGGCGAAGACAGTGCTCTGATTAGTACAAACCATTATTTATCTAAATTTAACTTGAAAGAGGATAAAATTGATTTCGTATTTGATGGTATTCAAGGCAATCCTTCTGTGGATCTAGATAATATTTATGTGATTCAAAACCATCACTTAACCATTATTGATAAAGATTCAGGCGAGCTACTCTGGAGTGATTTAACCAACGAGTATGATAGCAATGTGAGTGATATTGTAATTACTAAAAATCTTATATTTGTTTCAACAGATAAAGGTACGAAAGCTTACACTAAAACTAGAAAACATGAGATTGTATGGGAGTCTTCTGTAGGAGGAGCCTTGTCTATAAATGCCTCTGGTTTGTATATCGTATCAAGTAAAGGTCAATTAACAGCTTTTAGTTTTGAATAACCATCAAATACTAAAAAATTAATAAGATGTAATTCGGGCATACTCTTGTATGGAGTGTGTCTGGCCTTTTTCTCCAGGGGTACTCCAATGACCTCGGTCAATAAAGTGTATGTTTATACAATAAATTTCTAGGGGTTTACTTATTTGTAAATCCTATTTTACAAACGATCGGGATCTGAATAAGTGCCAACAATGCTTATGATTTTGTTATGCAGAAGGTATAAATTAGATACAGCATAAAAAAATATAAATAATCTTTTTGTAGTGTAAATTTGAAAAAAATAAATCCAATCTAAAACTCAGGTGTGCAATGAAGTATAAAAAAATCCGTTTAACAATCTATTTATTGTTATTGGCAACTTACCATTTTTCATTTGCCAGTCAAGATGAATGGCGTTCATACCTTGATGGCTCTGTGGGTAAGAACTCTTATTACCTATATCAGCAAGTAATGCTTAAATCGTTTGTAGATAATAAAAATCATAGAGCTTTAGACTTAGGGGCTGGTGCTGGGGATATCGATATCGATCTTGCAGGGAGAGGTTGGGATGTCACTAGTGTTGATAATTCCCCACGATCAGGTGAAATAATCAGTGAGCGAATGAAATATATCCATGGGAAATTTAATTTTCAGTTATCGGACTTTGAACATACGAAATTACAAGGTAATTATGATTTAATCCTATCTTTTTTTTCACTACCCTTCGGTAACAAGAATAATTTACCTATTGTCATTAAACGTATTAGCCAACACACGCACACAAACGCCGTATTTGCAGCCACGTTCTTTGGTAATGAGCATACATTTGTAATCAATGCTCAGGCCTTTGGAATTACTAAAGATGAAATATATAGCCTGTTGGAAACCAATGAATTTCAAATTAAATTTTTCTTAAATCGTAAATATACTCAAACTGGATTAAATGGCGAGGTTGTAAATTGGGATGTATTGGATGTCATAGCAGAAAAACTATAACGGGTTTCTTGATCATTTTGGGGGTTAACAAGCCTTAGAGTGGTTTTTCGTTCCATTTTTCTTGTTTCACTCTGATCTTCAAAAATAAACTTAAGCAGTGGGTTCGAATAACGATGAAAAGAGGATTAATAAATGTCTTATCAATTTGAACTGGTAACCGATAGCAAAACGCTTGAAGAACAAACAAATTCAACCGGAAGGGGATTATTAACTTCAATGATTCAGTTGTGGGTGGATTACCTATGTACAAGCGGTGATCTGGGATATCAAACCCTTTAATCAACCCGCGATAGAGAGTGCTAAAAAGCAGGGGTTAGTTTCTATTGGGGGGTAATTTACAATTACTGTAAGGAAGTTCCGATTGTGAATAACGAGGCTATTTTGTTTTTAAGGTCGTATCTCCTGAGGATAGGTGGTGAACTATCCCTTGCTCATCTTTCAAAAGCAATTGGCCTTGAGGATTGATTCCTAATGCCGTTCCAACGATTGAATTTCCGCTTTGCGTTACGGTTATTTGTTTTCCTGCCAGATAATCGGATTTATTCCATTCTTCTATGAAGCTTGCGAGACCGTTGTTGATAAATAGAGTTAAGTAATTTTGTAGTTTGATTAATAGGTTGGCAATCAAAAGATTGCGGTCGAACTGTCTAGACTGGATTTCGTACAAGGAACACCAACGTTTATCAGGTAGTGGATTGTTCTTTGTATCGGAATTTACATTGAGACCTATTCCTATTATCACATGAATTTGGCCGTTGGATTCTGCTTGGATTTCAATGAGGCTGCCGCATAGTTTTTTATCTTGCCAAAGTATGTCGTTGGGCCATTTTACTTTAATTTCTTCATTGGGGCTTAGCTCTTTAAGCATGGCTAAAGTCGCTAAACTGATTACAAGGCTCAGACCTGATAGTTTATTTAAATCGCAATGTAAGCTCCATCGGCCGGAGAAGTAAATATTTTCGCCGAAAGGCGAATGCCATTGTCTATCGAAGCGGCCTCGGCCTTGGGTTTGTTGTTCAGCACAGCAAATTTCTAGGTTTTGACTTTTTGGGAGTTCTTTTAAATAGCGATTGGTTGAGTCTATAGTACTGAATAAATGGACATTGAAAGGTTCGGGAAATTGGTTGGTAGTTAGATGCTTATTGATTGCTTCCAAATCTAGTAATTTTAGTGGATTGTTTAATTGATAACCTTTGTGGGCATGGCGATTAATGGGTATTCCAGCGGCAATTAATTGATTTATTTGTTTCCATATCGCTGTACGACTTACCTTAAGCACTTGGCCTAAGGCGTTACCGCTATGACAAGTGCCATCACCAAGCACTTCTAGCAATTGGTATTGTATTGGTGATAATTGTTTCATAAAAAATGTCCTGACTTAGAACCGCAAGGATGTATTTGCACTTTGATGCAACTGGATCATGCCGTGGCGGATTTCTCTGATGGTTGGATGGTGACAGAGGGCGGCGCTGCAGGCGACTTTGGGGATGAACGAGCGGAGTTGCCAGGTGGTGTTGTGTAATGGGTCGTCTACTATTTGTTTAGTGGGTATTTTAGTAGGGACGTTAAATTCTTGGGTTGGATAGGACAGGCCTAGACCTGTTGCCTTGATAAAGGCTTCTTTTTGCGACCAAATGTGGAAAAATACTGCTGGTTTTAGAGCCTTGGGTATTTTTTGGAATTCCTGATACTCTTGCTGAGAAAACAAGTTTTTTGCTATGCCTTCATAGGGTCGGGCAGAATAATTTTCTATATCAACACCTAGGGCAAAGGTTTTGCCAATGGCTAGCACTGCTATATCACCGCTATGGCTTATATTAAACTGTAACTTTTGCGAATTGACCACTTCGGGCTTGCCATAGGCATTGTAAGTGAATTCTAGGCGTTCTGGGGCAGTATTAAGATAACGAGCCAAGATTATCCGCATTGTGGCTCGCGCAGTGCTAAAGCGACGTTTATGGCGGCTAAAGTAGAACCGGTCGGCTCGAGCTCGCTCATCGGGGTTTAATAGCTGATAGGCATTGGGTAACTCATGCTCTAAAGAGAATTGCCAAAGGTCAATTCTTGAGTCATTTAGGGTGCAATTTTGTGTATTTAACGGTGTAAATCCTGTAATTGTCATAGGCTGTGCTTTGAATCTGGCATCAATTAACGGTTAAGAGTATCATATACCATGAAATTTAATTTACCAAAGAGTAATAATGAGCCGACAATTTTTGGATTTTGAGCAACCTATAGAAGAGTTGAATCAAAAAATTGAAGCACTCCGTATGGTGGGTAGCGATAACGAAGTGAATTTAAGCGAAGAGATTGTGCGTCTTGAAGCTAAATGCAAGGAATTAACCGCCAATGTTTTTTCAAACTTAGAGCCTTGGCAAGTAGCGCAGATGGCAAGACATCCCCTTAGACCGCAAACGACTGATTATATCGAGCGCATTTTCACCGATTTTCAAGAGTTACATGGCGACCGCAGTTATTCCTCAGCCCCTGCCATCATAGGTGGTATGGCCCGTTTAAACGGTGAACCAGTAATGGTGCTTGGCCATCAAAAGGGTAAACGCACAAAGGAAAAAGTCTATCGCAACTTTGGTATGGCAAGACCTGAGGAATACCGTAAAGCACTAAGACTGATGCGTATGGCCGAAAAATTCAGAATGCCGATTTTTACTTTTATAGATACTGCAGGCGCCTATCCCGGGATCGGTGCAGAGGAACGTAATCAATCGGAAGCTATTGCGCGCAATTTATTTACGATGGCTCGCTTAAAAACTCCCATAATTTGTACAGTGACTGGTGAAGCTGGTTCGGGTGGGGCTTTGGCAATTGGTGTCGGCGATAAAGTGTTAATGCTCCAATTTGGCATTTATTCCGTAATTTCTCCAGAAGGTTGTGCATCTATTCTTTGGAAAGATGCGGCCAAAGCTAGTGATGCCGCTCGTGCAATGGGTATTACTGCAGATAAAATTTTTGAAAATAAATTGGTAGATGGGGTGATACCCGAACCTTTAGGTGGCGCGCATCGTAATGTGGATGAGATGTCTCTGAGATTGAAGAAAATTTTAATCGATGAATTAGCCAACCTTAACCGATTGCCTTTAGATCAATTGATTGAGCAAAGGTATACGAAATTTATGGCGATGGGGGCTTGTGACTAAGCAGTTGTTAACTTCCCAATGGCTTTCAAGGATCGAGACGTATAATAAAGTAGTAGTTGGCTATAGTGGTGGACTCGATTCTACGGTTTTACTGCATGTATTGTCGACAATGCCAGTGCTTCGCAGCAAATTGCTTGCGGTGCATATCAATCACCAATTAAGCCCTAATGCTAAAGCTTGGGAACAACATTGTGATGCATTCTGTGATGGCCTAGGTGTAGCTTTTGAGGTTGTTTCAATTGATTTTGATCGTTCGGCCAATATCGAAGAAAGGGCACGGGATGCCCGTTATCAAGCGTTTAGCCAATTGCTGTCTCCCTCCGATTGTTTACTTTTAGCTCATCATCAAGATGATCAAGCAGAAACTTTATTATTACAATTAGTTCGTGGTGCGGGCATTGATGGCTTAGCAGCGATGGCTGAGTTGTGTCAGATTAATCAAAGTGCATTGTTTAGACCTTTACTCAGCTTTTCTCGCAAGCAGCTTGAAGAGTATGCCAACTTGCATCAACTAAGTTGGATTGAAGATGAAAGCAATGAAGACACCAAATACTCACGTAATTTTTTACGGCAAGAGATCTTTCCTTTATTAGAAAAAAAATGGCCAGCTGTAGCGAATTCTATGGCAAGGGCAGCCCTGCATTGCCAGCAGGCAAAACATAATTTAGAGGATTTGGCTTATATCGATTGTCCACAATTATTAGAAAGTAACGAAACTTTAAATACTGAGTCCTTAACGAAATTACCTTTTGACAGAATTATTAATGTATTACGACAATGGTTGCGTATGAACAAGGTTCAATTACCAGGCTCGAATACATTGCAACGAATAGTCACTGAAATGATTGATGCTCGTGAGGATGCGACTCCGGAAGTGAGTTTTGATGATGTAGTGGTTCGGCGTTATCAATCTTGTCTTTATTTAGATAAGGATAAGAATTTATCACTACCAAACTCTTTGATTTGGTCAGATTTTCCGGAAGCTTTACGAGTTAGTGAATTGGGTGAGTTAGTAGCTATTACATCAAAAAAAGGTTTGAAAGTACCTAATGGCGCGATCATTGAGGTGAAGTTTAGAGCGGGTGGTGAGCTGTTTTCGTGGCATGGGCAGACGAAGTCTTTGAAAAAATTATTGCAGGTTTGGGGCGTTCCTCCTTGGTTGCGAGATAGGGTTCCTTTGGTTTTTGTAGATGATGAGCTGGCTGTAGTGGTTGGGTATGCGGTTAGTGATTTGTTTTATTGCCAAGACGGTGAGGATGTTTGGGAGTTGGTTTTGCAACATGGTCCGCGACTCTAGTTGAAACTATCCAATCTCTGATTCAATTCGATACTATCCGAACCGCGGTACGTCGTAGCTCTTAACTTGGTGCCGTTCGGATATGCCCTTACGCTCGCGGCGTGGTTTGTTCAACACTCGGGTAAATTAACCGCCAAGCCACCCATGGATGTTTCTTTGTAAATACTTTGCATATCCATTCCGGTTTGCTTCATGGTTTTAATCACTTTATCCAATGATATTTGGTGTTGCCCATCGCCAATGAGTGCCATCCTAGTAGCGTTAACAGCTTTTACCGAACCCATGGCATTGCGTTCAATACAGGGTATCTGTACAAGGCCCAATACCGGATCGCAGGTCATACCCAGGTGATGTTCCATGGCAATTTCTGCAGCGTTTTCCACTTGCTCAACTGTTCCACCTAAAACGGCAGTAAGTCCTGCAGCGGCCATCGATGAAGCTACTCCAACTTCCCCTTGGCAGCCCACTTCGGCACCGGAAATCGAAGCACCTTTCTTATAGAGTATTCCAATTGCTGCTGCAGTGAGGAAATAGGTAAAAACATCATTACTGCTCATTTTGTCATGGGCTTCTTGGCAGTATTTCAATACCGCGGGAATAATACCTGCAGCACCGTTAGTTGGTGCCGTTACTATTCGGCCACCTGCGGCATTTTCTTCATTGACTGCCATTGCAAAGAGATTTAAATGATTCATTATGTCTGATTGTTCAAAAATACTTTTTACACCTTGTTTGTCCATCAATTTCTTATATAGATCGGGGGCGCGTCTTTTAAGGTTCAGTCCACCTGGTAATATTCCATCGTTCTTACAGCCGCTAGCTATACATTCATCCATAACCTTAGCAATGGCCAGTATTTCTTTATGAATGGTATCAGTGTCGCGCCAGGTTTGTTCATTCAGCATCATCAATTCAGCAATCGTTAAATTGTGTTCTTTACAGAGGTTTAATAACTGTTCGCCAGTAGAAAAAGGGTAGGGCGGTGGGTTAGCATCTTCAGTTGCATGATCGAAGTCTTCTTCAGTGGTAATAAATCCACCACCGATAGAATAATACACTTGGCTAATTAACAAGTTGTCGTCTTTGTCGAAAGCAGAAAAACGCATGCCGTTGGTATGTTTAGGCAGTAATTCTTTTTGTAAAAATAAAAAATCGGTCTTTTCGTGAAAGGCTATTGATTTTTTTCCAGCAAGATTAAGTGTATTTGAAGCAAGGATCTCATGCATGCGTGGAATCATAGATTCGGGTATCACGGTTTCTGGTGCTTTATTTTCTAAGCCATTTAAAATCGCTTTATCCGTACCATGTCCTTTGCCAGTAAGGGCTAAAGAGCCGTAGAGTTCAATTTTAACGCGTTGAGTAGCTTCTAAGAGGTTGTCTGATTCTAATAAGACTAAAAAGGCATTTGCAGAGGACATTGGACCTACTGTATGGGAGCTAGACGGGCCAATTCCAATCGAAAACAAATCAAATACACTGATATTCATGCGAGTAATTTCTCTTGTTCATAATAACAGCAAGTGTAGAAGGATCTTATTGATTTGTCTATTTTAATTAAAACAGTCGTTTATACTGGTAATTTTAAGTGAATTTAGGCAGAATGACATTGCATTTTTACAATGTTCTATATCTTTCAGGTTATTACAGGAAGATATGTACTTAAGAAAGACTAAAAGGGGATTGTGTATGAAGATGAAATTGGTCGCTGCGGCAGTGTTAGGACTCTCAATGTCAACAGCTTTAGTTGCAGCCGATGCTACATCGTTAGCTACTGACAAGGATAAATTGTCTTATAGTATTGGTGCTGATTTAGGCAAGAATTTTAAAACCCAAGGTATCGAAATTAACCCAGAAGCATTGACCAAAGGTATGCAAGACGGGATGAATGGTACCCAGCTGATTTTGACTGAACAACAAATGAAAGATGTTCTGAACAAATTCCAAAAAGATCTAATGGCAAAACGTACTTCTGAATTCAACAAGAAAGCAGATGAGAACAAAACTAAAGGTGAAGCTTTCCTAAGTGGAAACAAAGGTAAGCCTGGCATAGTTGTACTACCAAGTGGCCTACAATATAAAGTTATTGAAGCAGGCACTGGTGCTAAACCTGGTAAAACTGATACTGTAACTGTTGAGTACACTGGTCATTTAATTGACGGTACTGTATTTGATAGCACAGAGAAGACTGGCAAACCAGCTTCATTCCAAGTATCACAAGTTATTCCTGGTTGGACCGAAGCATTACAATTAATGCCAGCAGGTTCTACTTGGGAAATTTATGTTCCTTCAGGTCTAGCTTATGGCCCACGTAGTGTTGGTGGACCAATAGGCCCAAATGAAACTTTGATTTTCAAAATTCATTTGATCTCTGTTAAGAAAACAGCTGCTTAATTAATTCCTGTTCACGCTGAGGATAGTTTGTGGTGCTTCCACCATAATATTGAATCAGCGTGATTTCTTTTAACCTCAACTTAGCCAAGAGTGATCTTTAAAAAATGAATAAACGTCTCTTTATCGTCTTCATTTTAGGTTTTTCTTCTGGCTTGCCAATGGCCTTAATCAGTAGCACTTTACAAGCTTGGTATGCATACAGCGGTATGTCGGTGCTTGCAACGGGTGCCTTGAGTCTGGTGAGTTTGCCTTACGTCTATCGAATTTTTTGGGGTCCTGTTTTAGATAGGTACTCTTTGTTTAGTTTGGGTAAGAGACGCAGTTGGATCATTACGATGCAAGTCTTGTTACTCCTCGGTTTTAATGTGATGGCCTGGTTTACACCAGAGCAATATCCGAAATTTCTCGCCTTCTTAGCGCTTATCTTGGCTTGTTTTTCTGCGACGCAAGACGTTGCAATTGATGCGCAGCGTGCGGAGTATCTCCCAGTTGCCGAACATGGTCTAGGTGCTTCATTAGCAGTTTTTGGTTATCGTCTAGCCTTACTAATGTCTGGTGGTTTGGCATTAATTATGGCAGAAAAGATGGGATGGGCTTTTACCTATCGGTTTATGGGTTTTGCCATGCTAATCGGTATGCTTGCCGTGTTGTTTAGCGAAGAACCCGCTTACGAAAAAAATGAAAACAACAATTTTGTAGTCTCTTTTATTGAGCCTGTCAGGGAACTTTTAGCTAGACCAGGTGTGGCCTACTTGATCGTATTTATTTTTTGTTACAAATTAGGTGAAGCTTTTACAACCACTACTAGCGGTATTGTAATGCCCTTTCTAATTCAGGGACTTGGATTTTCTTTAGATACAATAGGTTATGTCAACAAGATTTTAGGCGTTTTTTCTATTCTCTTGGGTGGTTTAACTGCCGGTCTAATCCTCATGCGTTATTCTTTGTACTGCTCTTTAATGTGCTTTGGACTCCTGCAAGCGCTAACCAATGTATTTTTTGTTGCTTTAGCGATGACAGGTAAGAATGTTATCCTATTAGCTGTAGCAGTATTTTTCGATAATTTTGCCGCAGGTTTGGGTTCAACCGCCTTAGTGGCTTTGTTTATGCGTTTAGTAGATAAGCGGTACACCGGAACGCAATTTTCGATGCTTGTAGCCTTTTCAGCCTTGCCACGGGTATTCTCTGGACCAGTCGCTGCCAGTATTCAAATGAGTATAGGTTGGGTAGGTTTATACCAGCTGACTATTGTCTTTGCCTTGGCATTTATTCCCTTCTTGATAAAGATTAAAGCGTGGACTAAAGAAAATGCGCACAGTGAAATTACTTGTACTTCTGAGAGTGTAACTGTTTCTTCTTGATATTTTTTTGTTTTAATCAGATATATTTGTATTTGAATGAACCATTGAGAGCTGTTGTAAAATGTCTCAATGGTACCGAGGGTCGGACTCGAACCGACACGGTGTCACCACCACCGGATTTTGAATCCGGCGCGTCTACCAATTCCGCCACCCCGGCACGCGAGGCCATTATAACAAAGAAATGGATTCAAACAATGCTTAATATCACTATTATCATTAATAATTCAGAGCAAACGCATCTAATGAATAAATATAAATCCAAATCGCTTACTTTCCGCGCTTTATGCGCGGAATCTAGCTCCGTTCTTCATCGAAGATCGCCTGGATACCGTGCATAAAGCACGGTACGTTGAGGGAGGGGAGCACGGTACGTAGGTGAATTAATAATTGACATTTAATGAGTACTGGTCAGATACTGCTGAGTTAAAGAGGGTTGAAAGGTCTATAATAGTTACTATTAGGGGATAATTATGAATCAATATGTATCGACGCTGCTTGGATTGTTCTTGGTGATACTTACCAGTATTTCTCACGCAACTAACTGTCCAGATCCAGAAACTACTTCATTGCAATGGGGTGTTGTGCCTAGCCCTTGGGTTGAGAATCCCTTTTCGCAGCATAAACCTCAAGGTGAAGCGGGTACAAAATTTGTACGTGCTAACATCTTAGTTGCTGGATTGGGGCAGGGTGTGATGTGTACCTATAAAAATTCTCTAGGTGAGTATTCAATTTGGTGGCAAGTATTAACCAAAATACCAGCTCCAGCGGATTACGCCTGGATTGATAGTGTAGGTGGATTCACCTGTACCCAAGGGCTTACTTTGTGTCAGTTTTCGGTAGCGTACCCTTAATATAGGCTTCTATTTCCCCAACACTCAAAGGTTTACTTAATAAGTAGCCTTGTACCTCGTCGCAGTTTTGTTTTTTGAGGAAGTTCATTTGGTTTTGCGTTTCAACACCTTCTGCCAAAACTCTAAAATTAAAGCTGCGCGCCATTGAAATAATGGCTTCAATAATCACCTCATCGCTGCGAGAAGTAGAAATATTTTTCACAAATGTTTGATCTATTTTCAAGCGATCTATATTAATTTGGCGGAGATAATTGAGGCTTGAGTTGCCAGTACCAAAATCATCAAGCACTATTTTTACCCCTATTTCTTTTAGCTTATTAATCATATCGATAATATCATGGTGCATAATGATGACATTTTCGGTGATTTCCAGCTCGAAATAGGTAGGATCAATATTAAATTCGGTCAAAATATCCTTCACAACCCTGGCAAAATTCGGTTGTTTTAACAGTTGGGTGGCGATATTCACAGCCAGCCGTATAGGGGGAAATCCCTTCTCTTTCCATTCATTAATTTGTCGACATGATTCTCTCATAACCCATTCACCAATAGGTACAATTAACCCTGATTCTTCTGCAATTGGGATAAAATCTAAGGGTAGTACTAATCCTTTTTCGGGATGCTGCCAACGAATCAACACTTCTGCTGACTGCACACTGGTTTTGTCCATATCAAACTGGGGCTGGAAATATAAGAGGAATTCCTGATTTTCTATCGCCTTACGCAATTCTGCCTCTAATTTGAAGCGTTTACTTGCTTGGTTGTTTAGATTCTTCGTGTGAAATTGAAATTGTGTTCCGCCGTGTTCTTTAGCTTGGTACATAGCTAAGTCAGCATTTTTCAACATTTTATTCGCAGTGGTTCCATCACGAGGGTAAAGACTTATTCCTATACTTGTAGAGATAGTAATTTCACGCTTCGCCAATTTAAAGGGTTGTTTAAACGAGTTGGTTATTTTATCCGCAAATTTAATAATATCCTCTTCATGGCGTAACTCAGGGATTACCATCACAAATTCATCACCACCAAGTCTTGCTAAGGTATCTTCTTTACGGATCAGCGCAGATAAACGTTTGGCAATAAGGCGTAATAAATCATCGCCGACTTTATGGCTTAAGCTATCATTTACTAATTTAAAACGATCTAAGTCAAAAAATAAAATGGCAAAGTTCTCATTGTTTCGTTTGGCCGTATCAATGCATACTTCAATTCTATCCATTAATAAGACGCGATTGGGTAAACCGGTTAGCATGTCATGGGATGCTTGGTATTCGAGTTTCTTTTCCAAATTCGCTTGTTCAGTGATATTGCGGAAACTCCAAACTCGACCTATTGTTTCGTCATTCATGCGGTGAGGTTGTGAGCAGCATTCAAGGATTTCACCCTTCTTAAAACTGACAACTTCTTTAGAAACATCATTGATCTTACTATCCAATTGAGTAATTTGGTCGGCGAATTTCTTGGGTTTGGCCAATTGATTGAGCATGTATTCAAAAATGAGTGCTCCATCTTTACTGTCAATCATAGTTTTAGAAATATTCCACATGGAAAGGAATTTTGTATTGCAGTCGATAATATTTTTTTCTAAATCCACCACCAGAATTGCCTCGGTTGAAGATTCTATCGTTGAACGCAATAAAGACAGTGATTGTTGCAATGATTCAGTTTTATCATGCACAGTTTGTTTCAAGATTTCAGTATGTAACTTTGAATCTTTCGCTAAAATCCATTTTTTGGTTAAGGCGCAAGCTAATTGCCTTACAGCTACCAAGTCAAAAGGTTTTTTAAGAATAAGAAAATTATCACCCATTCCTAATTTTTTAACGGTATCTTCCCAGCTGTAATCTGAATAAGCTGTGCAAATAACCACCTGAATATCAGGATCAACTTCCCACATTCTTTTGATGGTCTCAATACCATCCCATCCAGGAGGCATTCTAATATCAACAAAAGCTAACGCATAGTGGTCACCTTTGTTGAATGCTTCTTTAATTTTTTCAACACCCTCTTTACCCTGAGAGGCAGTATCGAATATGAATTTTGGTAGGGCATAATTAAAATCAGTAGAATGTGTATCATCTTCAGCATTCTCATCTTCAAACAGAATTTTGTCTAGACCATACAAGTCGTCAGAAACCGTTGAAGTAGTTAGTACCTTTATAAAATCTTGATGGATGGCGATATTATCGTCAATAATCATTATGCGCAGTTTGATATCATTCATTGAATACCCCTTTCGATCCATGACTATTTTCAATAGGTAGCGTTAGTACAAATTTTGCCCCATGTCCTGTACCTAAGCTTTCAGCTTGTAACGAACCTCCCATTTCTTGTGCTGAGAGGGCTGCGCTATGTAGACCAAAACCATGTCCGTTATCTTTTGTGGTAAATCCAAAGGCAAAAATTCGATTAAGGTTGGCTTGTTCTATACCAATTCCGTTGTCTTCAACAATTACTCGTATAGAGTCCTCATTCAATTTGTTAATGTGGAGTTTAATTTCTTTATTAGTCACGTCATTGTTTAAAAAAGTGGCATCACGTGCATTTTGAATTAAATTAACTATGATTTGTAAAAGTTTTGATTTGTCGATGTTAATCAGAGGGCAGGGATCAAAGAGTTTGATAATTTCAACCTGCTTATCATCGGTAGTTATCATGCTCATGTTAAGCGCAGTATTGAGTATCTCAGGGATATAGACTTTTTCTTTAATACTGGATACGCCACTTATTGATTCTTGCATAGCAACAATTTGTTTAATATGGTTCAAATCTTCCATTAAATTATCAACTTCGGTGTTGTTTTTTTGTTGTTCTTCAATAATGTGCTTGGAAAGGCTGTTTAAATATTGCGGTATAACCTTGCCCTTAGGATCATTGATTAAAAATTCAGCTAAATTATCCCCTTGTTCATTGATCATTTGCGCAATTTTGACAAATTTTTCTTGGTAATTTTGCGTCATACTTTTTTTAATAAGGCTAACTGATACGTTGGAGCTATTTAAAATGTTGCCAATGTTGTGCAGAATGGAGGTAGCAACTTCCACCATCCCTGCTCGGCGGGCTGTAGACACTATTTTTTGATTGAGTTCTTTAATTTTCTCATCGGCTTCTTTCTTTTTGTGAATATCAAGGATAACCCCAGTCAACTGTTTGTCACTACTAGAGCAATGCCCTATAGTTTGGAACCAGTGATAACTGCCATCAGAGCCTAAAACTCTGATATCACATTCATAATATTCTTTATTATTCAGTGCTCTTTCAACTTTTTGAATTAATTCTTCTTTATCTTGTTCATGTACTAACTTCATGAATTGGTCATAGTTGGTCGGCATTTCTGAGGCATTAATATGTAATAGTGAATAAGATTCTTTTGACCACAGAACAACATCGTTAATTCCATCGTAGGTCCAATAGCCCAAACAAGCTATACGCTGAGCTTTTTGTAACATTTCGTTGAGGCTCATCATTTCCCGGGAAAAAATCTCCATTGAGCGCTCGTGTAGATAGCGTTCTTGGTCTGCTTCAATATAGGCTTGATTAATACGAGAAATGAAAACTTGCCAGTGCTCGTTGCTGTCTGGCTTTTCATCCGCTTTGATATGTGCTCTGTCCAGTTGTCTTTTTAATAACTTATGAATATCCATATTCATTCTGTCTTCTATTAATGTTATTAATCCAATGTGATCAGTGATTTAGCACTTTTTTCTTTTTACTTTAAGATTATAGACTATATTAAATATATTGGACTAAAAAAAACGCATATTAAGGAAAAACTATGGAAAGCAAAGCGTTTCAATACATTAAAGATGAGGGATGGACTATTGATCAATTGCCCAAGGAGCTGGATTCCGAACAGACCCTTATTCTAGTATTTGCCTCCCCATTATTTCGCGATAATCCTGAACCCATAGTTGAGTTAGCTAAAACCTTTAAACAGTCTAAAATCATTGGGTGTTCTAGTGCTGGTGAGATTTTCGGTGCCCATATTGTTGATAAAAGCCTGTCGGTGGTGGTTGTTAAATTTAATAAAACACCCTTGCAGCTCGTAAAAGCTCAGGTAACTAATGTAAGCGAGTCATTTCAAGCAGGACAAAGTATCTTGCAACAACTCAAAAAAGACGATTTACGGGCTATTTTTGTCTTATCGGATGGATTAGGTGTTAATGGCTCAGAGTTGGTTAAAGGAATAAATAAAGACGCGGTAGACAACTTAGTTGTTACAGGCGGCTTAGCAGGTGATGGGAGCAACTTTAAGCAAACATGGACCGTTTTTAATGGTGAAATCCTGGAAAACTATGTGGTTGCAGTTGGTTTTTATGGAGAATCTATTGAAATTGGCCATGCTTCAAAGGGTGGTTGGGACATTTTTGGCCCTTTACGCCGCATTACCGGTTCCAATAGCAATATTCTTTATGAGTTGGACGATCAACCTGCATTAAAGCTCTACAAAGAGTATTTAGGCGAAAGGGCAGCCGGATTACCTGCATCAGGTTTGTTATATCCATTAGCCATTAGTGATTTGAATGCAAAAGAACCTGTACAGCTTGTAAGGACAATTCTGGCAGTTGATGAAAAGAACCAGTCATTAACCTTTGCCGGTGATGTACCTGTTGGATATTATGCTCAGTTAATGCGAGCAAACTTTGACCGATTAATCGATAGTGCTAGTGGTGCTGCTGAAGATGCATTGTCAAGTATGATTGGCCCAGACAGGGCTAAAAATAAACCAGTGGTCGCTGTAAGCGTGAGCTGTGTTGGGCGCCGTTTATTGTTAGGGGAGCGAACTGAAGAAGAAACAGAATCGACCTTAGAAGCGCTGCCTGATGGATCGACCCAAGTAGGATTTTATTCTTACGGTGAGTTGTCACCTAGTGGGCTGAAGGATTGTGAGTTACATAATCAGACTATGACTTTGACCTTGTTTCAGGAAAATTAAGGGTTAGTTGCAACCCTGCGGCTTATGATTAAAATACGTTCAATCCGAGCCGCGACTGTAAAGGAGCGGAGCAGTTGTGGTTATGCAAGGAATAGTGATTGGAATTAAGGGTCCTCTCCTTTACAGTCGCGGCTCGGATGGTATCTCTTGGGGGATACAATTAAGACTATTTATTCAACAAAACCTCAAACTCATTAATACTCACAGCGCGTGAGAAATAAAATCCTTGGCCATACGTATAACCGAAGACCATAAGTTGTTTTAAAATAGCTTGATCCTCGATACCGTCTGCCGAAGCTTTGATATCGAAGGTTTGGGCCAGTTTATAGATCGCTTCAACGATTTTCGCTTTCTTAGGGTCTTTACCCATATTAAGGACTAATGATTTTTCAATTTTAATTTCATTGATAGGGAAGTTAGTCAAATAAATAAAGGACGAGAAGCCGCTGCAGAAGTCGTCAATGGCAAGGGTTACACCCAGTTTGGATAATTGATTGAGTACTTCCACTGATTTAGACTGGTCGGTTAAACAGGCGCGTTCGGTAAACTCTAGTTTAAGGTATTTCGGGGCAATTTTGTTCTCTTGGAGTAATTTTTCAATAAAGGCGGGTAGCTCTCTGTCTATTGCATCTTTAGCGGATAGATTTACCGAAGCATAGATCATGTGTCCTTCTTCATGCCACTGTGCCAATTGTTTGATGACGTTTTTCAGCATAAAGGCAGTTAGATGATGGATTAAATCGGTATTTTCAATCATGGGAATAAATTTTTCGGCACTAATTAAACCCGAAGTTGCGTTGTCAAAGCGAACCAATGCTTCAGCGCCTATAATTTTACCAGTGGCAAACTCTACAGCGGGTTGATAATGAATTTCTAATTCGTTTTCTTCAATTGATTTTTTCAACTGATTCATCGCGATTCGGTTCGTTGTTAAATCTTCCTTCATGTTCGAGTTGTAAACCATGTAGGGTTTTGCGTCTTTCCTGGCGTGGTAGACAGCAATACGCACGTGGTCGATAAGTGATTCTTCATCTTCACCATGTTGAGGGTAGACGGCTACACCCGCAGTAGTGGTGATATTGATGTTTATCCCGTCAACCATGAAATTTACTGAACTAGAGTTAATGATGGCGGAAAGCAATTCATTAAGATTTAGGTTTTTATTGAGACGAGGTAAAAGTAAGGCAAATTCATCGCTATCTATACGGGCTAAAAGGTTCATGCCCATTGTTGCTTGCAGCATGAAGGGTTCGACCAGTATTTCATTGAGTTTTTTAGTGTATTGCTTAAGAACACTATTAGCATTGAAATTACCAAAATTACTAAGAATGCTTTTAAAGTCATTAATTTTTAGCACTATAACTGCTAACTCATTGAATTTACCAAGTTGGGCAATAGCCTGGGTTACTTGTTCACTAAATAGCCGTCCATTGGGTAAATTAGTTAAACCATCGTATTGGCTTTCATAACGTAATTTTTGTTCTAAATCACCACTTTTGTTCATAAATTCATTAGTTCTTAGCGTTAATATGGATTCTGCTTTATTGACCAAACCATGGCAAAAGGACTGTCCCCAATAGGCAAAAAGGAAGGGGGTTAAATCGAGAACCCAGATTGCAGGATTGGTTAGTTGCGCTTTGACAAAACCTTCTAGTGTTAATGAGCCAGTAATTTGATAGGCCACAAAGAGGGAGGCTATGAAGATACTACTAATGGCAATTGTTAAGCCTATATAAGCATAGCGATTCACATAACTTTTCAAGATTATCGAACTGCTTAGGAGATTATTTTTTAGGCTCATGGAATTTTTTATTCTTATAGTTGTATCTACCAAGTCGGCAGATGTGGTAACTACTTTAGATAATTCCATGAAACTCTAAGTAAAATCAACCGATTGGTCTTTTTTTGTTCGTTTTCTTTAAAATCAGATACTTAGGTTACTTTTTACAGCCGATCTTCAGTGATATTAATCATCATTTCTAAGGCTTTTTTTGCATTATCAATTACCCATTGTTGATCTTGATGCGGCAATCTGTTTCTAATACCTGTAAACTCATTGACTACATCCCCAGCCTTCACTTCGTTATAGGCCATTTTTTTGCCTTGTCTTAATAGATCAACTAAAGCAACTAAATGTGGTGGGTCGTTGCGCGACATAGTTGCACAACCACAACCAACGCCTTTTTCATCGTCTTTTTTTGGCGCTTCGGCTAAGTTAACTACTTTTATTCCTGCAGCCTTACAGTGTTGTTTTAAATTCTCAACCATATGGTTTTCAGTGCCAATGGCGTATTGCTTGGTACCTGCCCGGTCATTTACGACATAATCCCAAATGAAAGCAGTCGAACCCGCATGTTGTGCTACTTTGATGACTTCGTTACGGCACTCTGGATGGACAATAGTGGTATAGCCTTGACTGTGCCAATATTCGCACATGTATGCTTGATAGTGGGTGTGAACAGCGCAGTGGCTAGCAAAAAGGATAAGTTCTGACTTATCAAATTGTTCTAGTGTTTTCTTGTCTTGAGCTTGTAAAGAGTATTGAGCGCCAGCAGTTCCACCTGGCCAATACGCTAAGTTTTTAATACCTAACCAATAGGCAACGTTTTCGCCCATGTGTTGATCGGGAATGAAGAGAATTTTCTTGTTTTGCTTTTGCGCCCATTGAAATATTTTTTTAACGTTTGAACTAGTGCAAACTGCTCCACCTTGGGCACCAGTCATGGCTTTCACACGTCCCGAGGTATTCATGTAACAAACGGGGAGAATGTTTTCAGCTCCATAGCGTTCGTTCAGATCAATAAATGCAGGTTCGACCATAAAGTCCTTGGCTAACATTTCCATGGTACAGCCTGACTTGGGATTGGTAATATAAACGTGTTGGTTATCATTGGCTAAGATGCTGATCGATTCTGCCATGAAGTGAACAGCGGACTCGATAATGACTGACTTTTCGCGGTGCTCAGCAGCCATCAATGCTAGTTGATAAGAATCGCCAACCTTACCACCAAATTGTTCAACTAACCTGACAATATCTCCACCCATATAATAGTGGGCTAAAAGTAGGAGTTTATCGCCAAAATGGTCTTGGGCTTTTTTTAAGTAGGGCTGCATCCACGCGATAACCGTTGTTAGCTTGCGATCGGGCAGTGCCTGATATTCCTCAGCATAGGGAATAAAATCTTCCTGATACCAGTCTAAGGGGTAATCACTCTGGCAAATCGTCATGTCGTTTTGAATCGACATTAATGTAGCTTCAGGTTGGTAGGGTACAGAATCTTTAAACATCAGGTGACCTCTTTTGCTGGCTTTTGCTTGGTTTTAACCATTAGAACTTTCTATGGACCCAAGTTTAGCGATACTTTCTTGCGCTTTTGCATTTTTAAAGGGGTAGTCTTCACGGAAATGCCCCCCGCGTGATTCGCGTCTTGCTAAAGCTGCTCTTACTATTAATTCTGCATTGAGTACGATATTTCTTAATTCGATAAAATCACGAGTAATGCAGTGCTTCCAGTAATACTCTTCAATAATTTCTTTACGCTTCATAATTAATTGTAGCAAATCATTTAATCCTGCTTCTGTTCGGACTATACCGGCATAAGAAGTCATCTCACCACGTAGGCTGCGCCATTGGGCATTAATTTGACTCGCACGTCTGGCGTTTACTTCACCAGGCTCCGACCAGCCTGAAACGTTGGTGAAGAATTTCGAAGGTGAGGCAATATCTTTTAAACTGCAGCGCGCTGCGTTAGAGCCCATCACGAGTGCTTCTAGCAAAGAATTTGATGCTAAGCGGTTAGCACCATGTAAACCGGTAAAAGCGACTTCACCTATGGCATAAAGGCGTTTTAAATCAGTTCGACCATCGATGTCGGTCAATACGCCACCACATTGGTAATGCGCCGCTGGTACAACTGGGATCATGTCTTGGCTCATATCAATGCCTATTGATAAAAGCGTGTTATAAATTTGCGGGAATCGTTTTTGAAGGAAGCTTTTTGATTGATGGCTAATATCCAGATACACAAAACCTTGCTGACTTTGCTCAATCTCACTAAAAATAGCACGGGCTACCACATCACGGGTTGCAAGCTCTAGTTGATCGGGCGCGTAACGTTGCATGAAACGATCGCCTGTATCAGGGTTTTTCAGTAAAGCTCCTTCGCCACGCACCGCTTCAGAAATCAGGAAATTATTGAGCGAATGATGGTGAAGAAGGGTAGGGTGGAATTGATAAAACTCCATATTACCTACACGAGCTCCTGCTCTATAGGCCATAGCTACCCCATCCCCTGTAGCGACCATGGGGTTGGTGGTGTAGCGGTAAGTTTTACCAGCGCCGCCAGTAGCCAGAATGACACAGTTGGCTAAAAAAGTATGAATCTTGTTACTGTTACAGTCTAAGATATAAGCACCCAAAACTTCACCTTGCGTATCTGTGCGGTGGGGATGGTAGTGCGTTATTAAGTTTACTGCTACGTGATGTTCAAAAAAGTGGATTTGTTTCGTTTGCTGCGCGAGTTGATTGAGAGTCTGGGTGACAGTCAAACCGGTTTGGTCTCCGCAATTAAAAATTCTTCTATGAGTATGGCCCCCCTCTTGGGCGAGGTGGAATGCTCCATTATTTTCTTTTTTAAATTGAACAGTGTATTCGCCTAATTGTTTAATGACCTCAGGTCCTTGACGAACTATAAATTCAACTGCAGGAACATAACACAGTCCATCTCCTGCGCTTATAGTGTCTGCAATATGCGATTCCAGTGAATCTTCAGGTAACATGGCTGCAGCAATTCCACCCTGTGCATAACGGCTATTGCTTTCTATAGCTTCTGCTTTGCAAATTAGGGCGATTTTGAGATTAGGTTGTAAGGCTATGAGCTGTAAACAATAATACAAACCAGCAAGACCAGTCCCTATAACTAGTACATCGTACTCATAACTTTGCCCTTGCTGTGATTGGGTTTGTGTCATGAAAAGGCCTTAACTAGTTGTGTCGCAAGGCCCGTGTAGGTTTGCGGTGTTAAATTAGCAAGCTGCGCTTTTGCTTCTTCAGGGATGGCAAGAGTGCTAATAAACTGTTTGAGGCTAGTAGCGTCTATGCCTTGGCCACGTGTTAGAGCTTTCAGTTGTTCGTAGGCATCAGGTAGTTTATAACGACGCATTACTGTTTGGATTGCTTCAGCCAATACTTCCCAATTGTCATTCAGGTCGTCTTCTAAGGCCTGTTTGTTAATTTGTAATTTATCATTACCTTTAGCTACAGAATAATAAGCTATCAAACTGTAAGAGAAGGCGACACCTAGATTTCTTAACACCGTCGAATCGGATAGATCGCGTTGTAAGCGAGATTGCGTTAGCTTGTTAGCAAAATGGATAAACAAAGCATTAGCCATTCCAAGGTTTCCTTCCGCATTTTCAAAATCAATAGGATTGACTTTATGCGGCATGGTTGATGAGCCGACTTCTTCAGCAACCGTTTTTTGTTTAAAGTAACCTAAAGAAATGTAACTCCAAATATCTTGGGTGTAGTCTAGGAGGATATTATTGATACGGACCATAATTTGCGATACTTCGGCAATCCCATCGTGTGGTTCAATTTGTGTTGTATAGGGATTGAAAGATAGGCCAAAAGAAGTGACAAAAGCTGCGCAATGTTTACGCCAATCCACTTCGGGATAGGCTATTAGGTGAGCATTGTAATTCCCAACTGCTCCATTAAATTTACCCGGTACTAGTACTTCGGCCAATTGTTGTTGGGGACGTTTAAGACGTGCCACAAAATTAACGAGTTCCTTGCCGATAGTTGTTGGTGTTGCTGGTTGACCATGGGTTCTGGCTAGCATTGCAATGTCGCAATGTTGCTTACCTAACAGAGTTATCCCACCCATGATTTCAGCAAGAGTAGGCTGGATTACTTGCGCAATTGCCTGTTTGACCATTAGAGCATAGGCTAAATTATTGATATCTTCTGAAGTACAAGCAAAGTGAATAAAGCCAACGATTGATTTGAGGCTGTCATTTTGTTGGAACTTGTCTTTTAAATAATACTCGATCGCTTTCACATCATGGTTGGTCTGTTTTTCAAAAACCTTGATTTTTTCCGCCTCAGCTTCATCAAACTCAGTAATGAGCTTGTTTAAAAACTCTTTAGCGGTTTTATCTAAAGTAGGGACTTCAGGAATACCTTCATTGGCTGCCAGCGATTCTAGCCATCGCACCTCGACCATGAGCCTGTAATAGGTAAGCGCAAATTCACTAAAATACGGACTTAAGGTCCGAGTCTTATTAATGTATCTCCCATCGATGGGTGATATGGCATTAAGTGGCGTAAGTGTAGAAAGAATCATGGTTGGCATGCCTCAGCGCTAAAGCAGGTATCATCAAACCATATATGATATTAGATGCGAGCCAAGATGTGAATGAAACTAAGGCAGTTTTTGCGAATAAATATGGCAACTACCGAGTAAACCTGTTTTGAATGCCATTTATTGGTAGGTTCTAATTCCAATAGGAGGACATTTTAAGTAGAATGGCTGTCACTTTATGTATTTGGGGTGATTATGACGGTCAAAGCGCATACTATTGATTTAGCGTTGCTTGGTATGAACGATCTGGAGCAGGTGGGTGGTAAGAATTCTTCTTTGGGGGAGATGATTAGTCACTTGTCAAATGCTGGGGTTGCTGTGCCTGGTGGGTTTGCTACTACTGCCGATTCTTTTAGAGAATTTATTGCTCGTGATGGTTTAGATAAGAAAATCTACTCCAAGTTAGCTAATCTGGATATCGATGATGTGCGTCAATTAGCTGTTGTTGGTAAAGAAATACGTAGCTTAATCACTGAGACCCCATTTACTTCTGATTTTGAAAATGCCGTTCGAAACTCTTACCAAGCCTTATCGGATGCTATTGGTCATGATGAGTTTAGTGTTGCGGTTCGCTCTTCTGCCACTGCGGAAGATTTACCGGATGCCTCTTTTGCTGGGCAACAGGAGACTTACCTAAATATCAAAGGTGTTGATGCGGTATTGTCTTCCATTAAATTAGTCTTTGCTTCCTTATTTAACGATAGAGCTATTGCTTACCGTGTGCACCACAATTTTGCGCACCATGATGTAGCCTTATCTGCTGGTATTCAGCAAATGATTCGTAGTGATTTGGCGGTTAGTGGTGTGATGTTCACTATGGATACTGAATCGGGTTTTGATGAAGTGGTGTTTATTACATCGTCCTATGGTTTGGGTGAAATGGTCGTTCAAGGTGCGGTTAATCCTGATGAATTTTATGTACATAAACCCGGACTTCGAGCCGGTAAACCTGCTGTTATTCGCCGTAATATCGGTAGTAAAGCACTCAAAATGGTTTACTGTGACGATCCGGCTTTAGAACAACGTGTTAAAACTGAAGAAGTGGATGAACAGCAACGGTTACTGTTTTCGTTAACGGCTCAAGAAGTAGAGCAATTAGCTCGCCAGGCATTAATCATTGAAAAACATTATGGTCGTCCAATGGATATTGAATGGGCGAAAGATGGACTTAATGGTCAGCTGTATATACTACAGGCGCGACCTGAAACTGTTAAAAGCCGAGACAACAAGCAAGTCTTAGAGCGTTATACTTTGCAAAGTACAGGTGAAGTATTATCGGAAGGTAGAAGTATTGGTCAGCGTATTGGCCAAGGTAGAGCAAGGATTATCAAAGATATTAGCGAAATGCACCGAGTGGAAATTGGCGATGTGCTAATTTCTGATATGACCGACCCTGATTGGGAACCGGTGATGAAGCGTGCCTCGGCGATTGTAACCAATCGTGGTGGAAGAACTTGTCATGCTGCTATCATTGCTCGTGAGCTAGGTATACCTGCTGTCGTGGGTTGTGGTGATGCTACAAAGACTATTAAAGACGGTGATGAAGTAACCGTTAGCTGTGCTGAAGGGGATAGCGGCTTTGTTTACGCAGGAATACTGCCTTTTATACAAGAGCGTCTTGATGTAGAGACTATGCCTGAATTACCAATGAAGGTCATGCTCAATGTCGGAAATCCTGAGCGTGCCTTTTCTTTTCAATCAGTACCCAATGCTGGGGTTGGTCTTGCCCGACTTGAGTTTTTAATTTCTAATACTATTGGTATTCATCCCCGTGCTTTATTGGATTTCGATAAGCTTGAAGATAAAGAACTGAAAAAATTTATTACTGAAAAAACGGCAGCCTATTTATCACCTGTTGACTATTATGTTGAGCGCTTGAAAGAAGGTATCGCAACAATTGCGGCGGCTTTTTATCCAAAACCTGTGATTGTGAGACTCTCGGATTTTAAATCGAATGAATACGCTAATTTAGTAGGCGGCAAGCTGTATGAGCCCCATGAAGAAAATCCAATGTTAGGATTTCGTGGTGCATCACGTTATGTGTCCTCCTCTTTTGCGGATTGCTTTGCTTTAGAATGTAAAGCGGTGCGCAAAGTAAGAGAAGAGATGGGACTCGATAACGTCGAGGTAATGATTCCATTTGTGCGGACAGTGGCTGAGGCGAGTGGTGTCATCGATGTCTTGAAAAAAGAAGGTTTAGAACGTGGGAAGCATGGTTTACGTATTATTATGATGTGTGAAATTCCCTCGAATGCACTTTTGGCGGAAGAATTTTTAGAATACTTTGACGGTTTTTCAATTGGTTCTAATGATCTAACCCAACTAACTCTAGGCCTGGATCGTGATTCAGGTTTAGTGGCCTCACAATTTGACGAACGTAATCCTGCTGTTAAAGCCCTATTGCATATGGCGATTACGGCTTGTAAAAAAGCTGGGAAATACATTGGAATTTGTGGTCAGGGGCCCTCTGATCATCAGGATTTTGCTCAATGGTTAATGAAGGAAGGGATAGACTCAGTCTCTTTAAATCCGGATTCAGTTTTAGCAACTTGTCTGTTTTTAGCGAAACAGAAATAGAGGCATAGGATATGCGCGTTTCAAAATGGTGGTTTCTTGGTGTAGGTTTATATTCGCCGTTTGCTTTGGCAGCTCAGGGTCATACGGATCCAGTTGCTTCCGTCATTCTCGTTGTAACCACCATTCTATTTTTTGCAATCATGGGCCGATACATTGCCAAACGTTTTAATCAACCCGGGGTCTTGGGTGAATTATTAATGGGCGTTATCTTAGGGAATCTTTGTTATTTTGCTGGCTCACAACTGGTAATTATCCTGCGTGAAGGGTCTTCTATTTTTGATGTTTTAAAAGAGGTACTGCAGGGTAAAACTCTTGGTCAAGCAGTGGATGCGGTACTGACTAACTCTTATTATGCTAGCCAGCTTACCCAAGCCTTAAGTGGACCAAACGGTACTGAGTACCTCAAAATTGCCTATGTGGTCGATATATTTTCGCGCTACGGGGTGATTTTCTTGTTGTTCATGGTTGGACTAGAAAGCTCGGTTGGCGAATTAAAAAATACCGGTCGAGAATCTATCTTAGTCGCTATTATTGGTATTGCAGCGCCCATGATTTTGGGGTTTGGCGTTGCTTATTTATTGATGCCTGGTTCAACACTACAAGCAGATCTCTTTATTGCCGCAACTCTTAGTGCTACCAGTATTGGTATCACTGCGCGGGTGCTTAAAGAATTAAAAAAAATACGAACACGCGAGGCAAGAACCATTCTTGGTGCAGCAATGTTAGACGATATTTTAGGCTTAATTTTGCTTGCAGTAGTTAGTAGTGTCGTAATTAACGGCGCAGTGGACGCTTACACGGTCGGACGAATCATTGTCTATTCGATATTCTTTTTTGCAGGCACATTATTTTTAGGACCTCTAATTTTAAGAAGGGCAATCTATTTTTTCCGTTTCCTAGAGCCCTGGGAGGCTAAGTTATTTGTTAGTTTTTTGTTTGTCATGTCCCTTGCTTGGCTTGCTTCATATATTCAATTAGCCACAATTATTGGCGCTTTTGCAGCCGGGGTAATATTGCATGATGGGTATTTCAAAGCCGATAAGAGTTCTGCCAAAGAAAGTCTAAGCATTCAACATTTGGTATCACCTCTCGAATCCATTTTGGCCCCGATGTTTTTTATGGTTATTGGTATTCAAGTCAAATTAGAAACGTTCTTTAATTGGCAGGTGCTCTTTTTAGCATCTGGTTTGGTTGTGGCTGCAATTATTGGCAAATTAGTGAGTGGTTTAGGAGCCAATTCCAAGGATGACAGATTACTCATTGGGATTGGGATGTTGCCCCGTGGTGAGGTAGGTTTGGTTTTTGCGTCCATTGGTCGTACCTTAGGTGTAATATCTGATGACTTGTTCTCTGCAATTGTCTTAATGGTGATTATTACTACCTTCATTGCACCGCCTTTATTGAAGGCTCGTTATGCGGTAAAGAAAAAGGAAAATGAGCATGAAAATTGATTCAAAAATAGTCGGCGACGATGTAGCACGTGCTCTATACGAGGATGTGGGTGAGGGCGATGTGACCGCGGCCTTATTACCGAAGTCCTTAATAGCAGAGGCCGAAATTATTTCTCGGGAGCCAATGTTAGTTTGCGGCCAACCTTGGGTTAACGAAGTATTTAAACAAATTGATCCTAAGATTGCGGTGGATTGGCGCGTATTTGAAGGAGAATGGTTAGATGCTCCTGCCACTTTATGTACTATTCATGGTACTGCAAGTAGTATTTTAACAGCAGAACGTACAGCACTAAATTTCTTACAAACTTTGTCTGCAACTGCAACTAAATCGAGGCTTTATGCTCAAAAACTGCAAGGGACAAAAACGCGTTTATTAGATACAAGAAAAACAATACCTGGCCTTAGAGCTGCCCAAAAATATGCCGTTATGTGTGGTGGTGGATTAAATCATCGCATGGGATTATATGATGCCTTTTTGATCAAAGAAAATCACATTAAAGCTTGTGGTTCAGTTGGCCATGCCATTTCTTTAGCTCGCCAAACAAATCAGCACCTATTGGTAGAAATCGAAGTGGAGTCATTAAGCGAATTGCGTGAAGCTTTTGATGCGCATCCAGATCGTATTTTGTTAGACAATTTTAGTACGGATATGCTGATTGAAGCGGTAAAAATGAATCAGCCTAAGTATTGTGAACTCGAAGCCTCTGGTGGTATTACTTTAGAGAATATTGCCTCAGTTGCCCAGTCAGGCGTTGACTTTATTTCTGTAGGCTCCATTACTAAGTCAATCAAAGCAATAGATTTAAGTTTGCTTATTAGGGAAGTGTTATGACTCCAAGTATAGTATTTACTGGGGGCGGTACAGCGGGACACGTTACCCCTAATCTTGCTTTGATTCTGTTATTTCAAAATGAAGCTTGGGATGTAGCCTACGTGGGCTCCGAAGATGGTATTGAAAATGAAATGATCAGTGCTTTGGGCATTCCTTTCCATGCCGTCAGTAGTGGTAAACTTCGCCGCTATTTTAGTTTCAAAAATTTGCTAGATCCCTTTAAGATACTCTGGGGAATCTTACAGTCAACTCTGTTACTTCATCGTTTAAAACCGGATGTTGTCTTTTCAAAAGGTGGCTTTGTAGCGTTTCCGGTTGTGGTTGGCGCATGGCTTAATCGGATCCCTGTTGTGGCGCATGAATCAGACATTAGTCCAGGGCTTGCGAACCGCTTATCTTTTCCCTTTGTTAATAAAATATGCCTCACGTTCACCGCTGCTAAGAAACATTTCAAAAATCAGAATAAAATTGAGGTGACAGGCACTCCCATCCGCCAACAATTATTCCATGGTAATGTGCTTAAGGGATTAAACTATTGTAGTTTTGATACGCAAAAACCCTGTCTATTAGTGATTGGTGGAAGTCTAGGGGCAAATTCGATCAATCGTAGTGTGCGCGCTGCACTAGATCAATTAACTCTTAACTATCAGGTAATCCATTTATGCGGTAAAGGAAAAATTGATCCATCGTTAGTTGGGAAAAAAGGGTATTGCCAATTAGAGTACGCTAATGACGAGTTAGCTGATTTATTCGCCGCTAGCTCTGTGGTCATCTCGCGAGCCGGTGCCAACTCTTTGTATGAAATATTAGCCTTAGGGAAACCACATATTTTAATCCCACTTTCTGCGCAAGTTAGTCGTGGCGATCAAATTCAAAATGCCCGTTATTTTCAAAAAGAGGGCATCAGCATAGTGGTACAAGATCAAGATTTAAATGCTGAGAGTCTAACCGCCGCTTTGCAGCAGCTACAGGCAAACAAAGACAGTATTGAAAAGAAAATAAAAGACTTACATATTGAGTCTGCTGCAGAAAAAATTGTAGCAATAATCAAGGAGCAAACTGATGTTCAATCCCCAAGGACTGTATGAGTTTATCTGTCAGCAATGGCAAGATGAAATACTTCCTAGTTTAAGCGACTATATTAAAATACCTAATAAATCACCGCATTTTGATACAAAGTGGCTGGAACATGGATTTATGGAACAAGCTGTTAGTCATATTGCTAGTTGGTGCGAAAAGCATGCCCCTAAGGGAATGCAAATGGAAGTCATGCGATTAGAAGGGCGAACCCCTTTACTGTTTATGGAAATTCCTGGGTCTATCGATGAGACTGTTTTACTGTATGGACACTTGGATAAACAACCAGAAATGACTGGTTGGGATGAAGACTTAGGTCCGTGGAAGCCTGTCATCAAAGACGGTCGTTTATATGGTCGCGGGGGCGCAGATGATGGGTATTCAGCCTATGCATCGTTGACAGCGATTCGTGCCTTAGAAGAACAAGGTTTGGATTTTCCACGCTGTGTATTAATTATTGAAGCATGTGAAGAAAGTGGTAGTTACGATCTACCTTATTATATTGAATTATTAAAAGAGCGAATTGGTAAACCTTCCTTAGTTATATGTCTTGATTCTGGGGCAGGTAATTACGAGCAACTCTGGATGACCACTTCGTTACGTGGGAATGTTGTGGGTGAATTGTCGGTTGAGTTGATTAGTGAAGGGGTGCACTCAGGCTATGCCAGTGGCATTGTACCGGATAGTTTTAGGGTGGCAAGGCAGCTAATAGGTCGTATTGAAGATGATATCTCCGGTGAGGTGAAATTAGCATCTTTGTATTGTGATATCCCCACCGAACGCGTTCAACAGGCGCAACAGTGTGCAGAAATTTTAGGTGATGAGGTCTATAGTGAATATCCTTGGCACAAAAATGTTAAGCCCGTATTACAGGATAGAGCACAACTAATATTGAATAGAACCTGGAGACCCGCTTTAACGGTAACTGGCGCGGATGGTTTTCCAGCAATTGCCGATGCAGGGAATGTGATGAGACCAAAGACTGCATTTAAATTATCAATGCGAGTACCCCCTTTGGTTAATCCTAAAGTTGCCGCGCAAGAAATGCAGCAGGTCTTGACCCAGAATTTACCCTATAACGCCAAAGTGAGTTTTAGCGCTGAGGATGGATCGAAAGGCTGGAATGCACCTATGCTCTCACCCTGGTTAGCCAAAGCAGCTAATGCTGCTTCTATGGCCTATTATAATAAGCCGGCCGCTTATATGGGGGAGGGTGGTACCATTCCTTTCATGGGTATGCTGGGCGAAAAATTTCCAGAAGCTCAATTTATGATCACAGGTGTTTTGGGTCCGCATTCGAATGCGCATGGGCCTAATGAGTTTTTACACCTGGATATGGTAAAGAAACTCACAGCCTGCGTTTCTTACGTCCTATATAGTTTTTCACAAGAAAAATAGTTACAAAACTGCTCGACAGCTCCTGTAAATGTTGGGATACTTGCCGCGGCTCTGGAACGAGCCGCTTAGTCCAACAATTAGGAGAAAAATTATGAAAGCAAGATTCATTGCTATTTTATTGTCGTTATTCGTTGTAAGCCTACCTATTCATTCTGGTAAAGCCCCCATCCCTGAAAAAAAATCCATTGAAGTAGCTTCTAAGATAGATCTTAATAAAGCTGATTTAGGGACACTTACAGGGTCATTTAAAGGTATTGGAAAAAAACGGGCTGAGGCTATTATAGCTTACCGTGAAAGCCATTCTGGATTTAAATCGATTGAGGAATTAGCGGATATCAAGGGCTTTGGCCAACGCTTTGTTGATACCAATCGGGTTAAACTGAATGAAGTTTTTATGATTAGTAAGGTATAGCTCGTAAAGCCCGTATTAGCGCAGTGTAATACGGGCTACACTGATAGGATGCGGTTTTTAGAGCAGGAAATGCAAACATTAGGCATGGATTAAAAATATCCAACAACTATTTAAATGATTTTGTAAAATCTTGTAGATCAACAGTCGATTTTTAATCAAATATAGGATAAAGTACCAACCAAAAAGAAGAACGAGGTAGTGCCACATATGTTCAGAAAATTACGCGGCGTGTTTTCTAATGATCTTTCTATAGACTTAGGAACAGCCAACACATTGATTTATGTAAGAGATAAGGGAATCGTTCTTAACGAGCCTTCCGTTGTTGCTTTACGAAATGAGTCAGGCCAAAAGCGCGTAGCCGCCGTTGGACTTGAAGCCAAAAGAATGTTGGGTAGAACTCCCGGTAATATTAATGCTATTCGACCCATGAAAGATGGCGTTATAGCTGATTTCTTTGTTACTGAGAAGATGCTGCAGCATTTCATACATAAAGTGCATGAAAATAAATTCCTTAGACCCAGCCCACGTGTATTGGTTTGTGTTCCTTGTGGATCCACACAAGTAGAGCGCCGCGCAATTCGTGAATCTGCTATGGGTGCTGGTGCTCGAGAAGTGTTCCTAATTGAAGAACCCATGGCAGCTGCCTTAGGTTCAGGAATGCCAGTAGAAGAAGCCAGTGGTTCTATGGTTGTTGATATCGGTGGTGGTACGACAGAAGTCGCTATCATTTCACTGAGTGGTATTGTTTACCATCAATCAGTCCGCATCGGTGGTGATAAATTTGATGATGCGATTGTGTCTTATGTACGTCGTAACTACGGTACTCTGATAGGTGAAACGACTGCTGAGCGAATCAAGCATGAAATTGGTTCTGCTTTCCCTAGTCGTGATTTGTTTGAAATTGAAGTCCGTGGTAGAAATCTAGCTGAAGGCGTGCCACGAAGCTTTACTTTAACCAGCGCAGAAATACTGGAAGCCCTACAAGAACCATTATCAGGTATTGTTGGTGCTGTACGTGCGGCACTTGAATTAGCTCCACCTGAGTTAGCTGCAGACATTGCTGAACGCGGTATGGTCTTAACTGGAGGCGGTGCCTTGTTGAAAAACATTGATACTTTGCTTATGGAAGAGACTGGATTACCTGTATTAATCGCTGAAGATCCATTAACCTGTGTTGCACGGGGTGGTGGTAAAGCTTTAGAAACAATGGACTTGCGTGGCGGTGATTTCCTCTCAACAGAATAATGCGCACAGCAGATTGTTTATCAAGAGCGGGCATAGTCCAATAGGATTTTTGCTCGCCCTTGTCTTTTCTATTTTCTTAATGTTCTCCGACTACCACTACCGTTATCTGGATAGTGTTCGAAGTGGATTCTCTTTGATTGTCTCCCCTATTCAATACGCAGTAGACTACCCTGTTAGGGTGGTTGGTTGGGTACAATCTTTAGTCAGTGCGAAAACATCACTCATAAATGAAAACATGAAGCTTCGATACCAGCAAACGATGCTTGAAGCTGAATTACAAAAATTGTTAGTGATTCAAAAAGAAAATTCCCAATTAAAAGAGCTCCTATTAACTTCTTCTAAAGCCGGTATGCGTGCGATGGCGGCACAGATCTTGGCAGTAGACACTAATAATGCCCGTCAAATTGTTGTACTTAACAAAGGAACTCGTGAGGGAGTTTATACAGGCCAGCCCATTCTTGATGCTAAAGGTGTCATGGGACAGGTAGTGGATGTGGGGCCGATGACTAGTACCGTTTTATTAATCTCTGATGCTAAAAGTGCCGTACCTGTGCGTAATAATCGGACGGGTGAGCGTGCAATACTGGTGGGTACAAATAGTATTGATGAGTTATCTTTGATTAACATGCCTAAGACCTCTTCTATTCATCCTGGTGACGTATTAGTGACTTCCGGTCTTGGAAGACGTTATCCAGAAGGTTATCCAGTCGGTCGTGTTGAGGAAGTGAGTAGTGTGCCTGGCGAGGATTTTGTGAAGGTGGTTGTCAGTCCTGTTGCCTTACTTAATCGTAATCGTTTGGTGTTGCTAATCTGGGCCGACAACGAACAAGAACAATTAACTGCGCAAATTAATGAGCGCTTGAATGCGGAGGCGGTTACCGGATGATGAATCTGCATTTACGTTTAGGGATTGGTTTTATTGCCGCCCTTATTTTATCTATCTTACCTTTGCCTGAATTTATTTTACCTTTTCGTCCGCCATGGGCATTATTATTAGTACTGTATATTGAATATTTTTTACCGGGCAATTTTAAATTAACTGCATTGATTGTTGTTGGTTTGGTTCTCGATGTTTTGCTTTCAACGGTTATTGGTGAGCATTCGTTTGCCTTGTTATTAGTTACTTGGATAGCCTCCAGTA
>Ga0075158_10000220_pt1 | contig 45828 bp, 40 predicted proteins | sample JI91814BDNA_FD_70968 | JGI IMG/M metagenome (GOLD analysis project Ga0075158, IMG submission 70968) | Wastewater effluent complex algal communities from Wisconsin, to seasonally profile nutrient transformation and Carbon sequestration -... | ecosystem: Engineered > WWTP > Effluent > Algae... | reverse complement strand
CGCCGACCCCGCGACCAGCGCGTGGGGATCGCCGATGTTCGCCGCCGCGCTGCCGGAGATGGCGGCTTTGGCCGATCGCTTCGGCCCCGAGCGCACGGTGATCACCCGGTTCGTGGCTGATCCGGGACTCGGTGGCTCCTGGGGCTCGTATTACGACGACTGGCCATTCGCCCTGGTCTCCGATTCGGACCCCCTCTATGCCGTCGTCCCCGGGCTCCGCGACATCGGGGCACCCATCGTGACCCGCCCGACCTTCGGCAAGTGGGGGCCGGAACTGATCGACCTCCTCGGCCCTCAACCCCGCATCACCCTCGCCGGTGTCTCCACCGACTGCTGCGTGATCGCCACGGCGCTGCCGGCGGCCGATACCGGCGCGACCATCGCGATCGCCGCCGCCGCGTGCGCCGGCTCGACACCGGAGAACCACGACCGAGCCCTTGCAGCGATGGCCCTCTTCGGCCCGCAAATCGTCATCACCTAAACGTGGCTTCGGCATGGTCACCGCCCCTCCCGAGTCTCACCCCGACCACCAGCGATTGGTGCGGGTGCAGCGCTCGCGGGCCGCGGACCTGATCTCGATCATCGCCGACCCGGGATGCGTGGTCGCGGCGCTCGTGCCGGCCGTGGCCTGGGTCGCGACCCGCGATCTCGCCGCGACCCTTGGTTGGAGCGGATTGATCCTCCTCTTCAGCGTCGCGCTCCCCTATGCCGCCCTCACCCTCCTCATCCGCCGCGGCCAGGTCACGGACCGGCAGATCGTGCGCCGCGAGGAACGCCATCTGCCGGCCTTGATCGCCGGGGTGAGTGTGCTGGCCTGCCTCATCGTCCTGCGAGCGCTCGCGGCACCTCAAATGCTCAGCGCCTTGGTCATGGCGTTGGTGGCCGGCGTGGTCACGCTCGGTCTGGTGTCACTGCGGGTCAAGGCATCCCTGCATACGGCGGTGGCCGCGGGCGCCGTCACGGTGCTGGTCGCCCTGCACGGCGCCGCGGCCGGGCTGCTGACCCTCGCGGTGCTGGCGGTGGGGTGGGCGCGGTGGCGGGCGGGACGGCATACGGCCGCTCAGGTGGTGCTCGGTGGCGCCCTGGGCGCCGCGAGCGCCGGACTCACGTTTGCCGCCTTGCGATGAGACGGGCGCGACCCGCGGCCCTTGCCGCCCTGCTCACCGTGGCGATGACGACCGGATGTTCGTACATGTCACTCTTCGAGGACACCTTCGTGGAGTCGGCGGTTAACCTGCCTGGGACGGCGACGGCGATGGCCGTCCTCGGGCCGGATGTGGTGATCGGCACGTATGACGATGCGGCGCACCCTCGCGCCGGACTAGTCCGCGTCGTTGCGGGAGGCACGGCCATCCCGATCGAGGTGCGGGCCAACTCCCCTTATGCCTTCGACGGCCGGTGGCGATCCCTGGCCGGCGCCGATGGCGCCCTGGTGGGCCTGACGGGAATCTCCGGCGGCGCACACGGCAACGTCCGATGGGCGATCTGGCGGGGCAATGATCGGGTGGTCACCGAAGAACCCCAGACCTTCGAAACCTTCGCGGGAATCGACGCGGGCGCCTTGAGCGCCGTCGCCCGCGACCGCGACGGCCCTCTCGTGGCCGGCAGTTGGAAGTCCGCAAGCACCGGCCTGGACGCGGCCGTATGGCGCCCGCGCGGCACCCGCTGGGTGCGCGAGTCCTCGACCGGCACGCCCTTGGCAAGCACCCCGGAGGCTTTGGTGCAGGTCAGCGCGGCAGCCAATACGCCCGGCGGAAGCGTGCTCGCGGGGTCGGTGACGGCGCTGCGCGGGGGTCCTGCGATCACGGCGACGATCTGGACTCGGGATGCCAGCGGCGACTGGGTGGCCACCCGCTTGCCGTTGTCGAAGACTTCGGTGAGTGTCACCGCCGGGGGCCTGACGACGGGGGTCGAGGCGATCAGTTGTCGCGGTGCCCGCTGCCTGGCTGCCGGCCGCGTCAACAGCCGGCTGCGCTTCTGGTCGCTGAGTGTGCCGGCGCAGGGGCCGCTCAAGGTCTCGGAGTTCTCATCCCCCTCCGCGGTGACCCTGCCCCCCGACCGGAATGTCTTCAGCGACGCCGTGCCCGACGACGCCCGGATCGCCGGCCTGGCCTTGGGCCGCGCCCACGCCTGGGCCGCGATCGCCCTGCCGGGCGATGCCGGTGTGGTCTGGCGGGCGACCTTGCCCACCACGGGCAACCGGCGCGCGCGCTGGTGGCCGTATGAGGCGCCGCACACCCCCACCGCCCTCGCCGCTGTCGCCGACACCGTGTGGCTGACGACCTCCGAGCCCGGTGAACCCTCCGTCCTCTGGTCCACCCCCGGCTAGCCTCCCCCTCCCCCGTCGAAAGGACACTCTGGCCCCGTCGAAAGGGCACTATGGGGTCGTCGAAAGGACACTCTGGCCCCGTCGAAAGGGCACTCTGGCCCCGTCTGGGTCCTGCGCGCAGCGCGGGAAAGGGCACTCTGGGGTCGTCGAAGGGACACCCTGACCCCGTCTGGGTCCCGCGCGCAGCGCGGGAAGGACACAGTTAATGCGTTTGGCCCACGCGCGGGCGCGGCAACAGCAACTCCGGCGCGACGATGCCTCCTCACGCAGCGAGAGTGGCGCGAGAGGGTCAGGGGCGATAGGAGCCGAGAAGCTGGACGGCGCCGCCATCGACGCCCTTTGCGCCCTGCACCACATCCACGCCGGCCACGAGGTCGCCGGCGGGGCCGACCTCGCCCAGCGGCCAGGCCACGACCCCGCGCGCCGCCAGCACTCCAATGGCGGCGTCCGCCGCCTCCGCGGGGAGGACGGCAACGAATCCGACCCCCATGTTCAGCGTTCGTTCCAGATCAGCAAGCGGCACCTTGCCGAGCGCCCCGATGGTCGTGAAAACCGCCGCCGGGGTCCACGTGCCACGGTCCAGGCGGGCCAGACTCCCGGCGGGGAGCACCCGCGCCAGGTTCGCCGCCAGCCCGCCACCGGTGACATGCGAGAGGGCATGTATGCCGCCCGCCGCCCGCACGCCCGGGTCCCGGATCAGGGCGAGGAGGTCAGCGGCATACACCCTGGTCGGGTTGAGCAGTTCCGCACCGAGGCTCTGACCGAACTCCGCCACCTCCCGATCCAGGGTCCAGCCGGCCGAAGCGATCACCCGGCGCACGAGGGAGAAGCCATTGGCGTGCAGGCCCGAGGAGGCCAGGGCCAGCACGACATCGCCGTGCGCCACGCGCTGCGGGCCGAGGATCTCGTCGTGCTCGACGACGCCGGTGGCGGCGCCCGCCACGTCATACTCCTCGGCGCCGAGCAGCCCGGGATGCTCCGCGGTCTCGCCACCGACGAGGGCGGTGCCGGCCTGTTCGCAGGCGCGGGCGATGCCGCCGACGATCGCCGCGATCCGCTCGGGGACCACCTTGCCGCACGCGATGTAGTCGGTCATGAAGAGCGGTTCGGCGCCGCTGACCACGATGTCGTCGACCACCATGCCGACCAGGTCGAACCCGATGGTGTCGTGCTGGTCCATGGCCTGGGCGATGGCGACCTTGGTCCCCACCCCGTCGGTGGACGTGGCAAGCACGGGCCGGGTCATGCCCTGCAACGCCGAGGCATCGAAGAGCCCAGCAAAGCCACCGAGGCCACCGACCACTTCAGGGCGGGAGGCTCGGGCAACGGCGGCCTTCATCAGTTCGACGGCGCGATCGCCGGCCTCCACATCGACGCCGGCGGCTGCATACGTGATCGGAGCGTCTGACACAGGGTCGAGCCTATGCGCTCGCCGCGGGCCCGCTGCGCAGCAGGCCGTATGCCGTCACCGGCGGACGACGGAACGACCGGTCAGATCCGCCACCCGGCGCCAGACCCAGGTGGTCGGCACAGCGCGCCCGGTCGCGACATACTCCACGACGGCCTCGTTGAAAAGGGCGTCGCGGACATAGGCGTAGCCGCGCGGGGGCGAGGCCAGCAGGAGTTCATCGCCCGGTCGCAGGGCTGTCGATTCCGGGGGCGCGGCCGTGAAGATGCCATCGCGCCGGAGGGCGAGCACAACGATCGGGGCGTATTCCTCCCGGTCTGCGGGGTGGCGCAGGAGCTGATCGAGGGTGAGCTCGTCGTGAGTCAGCCAGCGCATCACTCCGGGCGCCTCCGCCTCGTTGATGCTCAGACGCCAGCCATTCGGTGAACCCGGTCCGCAACGCGTCACGACGTGATCGAGGAATGCTTGGGACCAGGCCTCGTCCTTCGCGCCGACCTTCTCCAAGAACTTCCACATGCGAGGGGTGACGATGCGCGCGAAGCACTCGCGGGCCACGAGATCGGTCGCCAAGAAGGTGGAGTCGGGAGCGAAGGCTTCATAAAGTGGCGCGGCGGCGGCGCGGCTCTGGCGCAGGCACAAGAAGACGTCGGGGGCTTGCCGGCGGACCTCTGCGCCGAGTGCGAGGTTGACGGTGTCGCTGTCCGCGCCGGCGACGAAGCCGACGAACGATCGGCAGTCGCCGATGCCTTCGTGCGGGGCGCGGTGGACCACGGCATATCCGGCCGTATGGAGATCGCGCTCGATCTCATGCTTGAAGGACCCCTCGGCGACGACGAGCCAGGTGCCATCAGGGACGGCATGGGGGACGTCCGGGACCGGCGTGCCCAGCGGCGACATGAGCCACTGCATGAGTTGCAAGGTGACGGGACGGCGCAGTCCAATGGTCAGATAGGCGCCGAAGCGGTCGTATGGATTGAGAACGGCTGTCGCACCGAACTCTCGCATGTGCTCGGCAATCGTGCGATCGCGACTCCAGGCGATGACCGGCAGTTCGGGCCGGAGCAAGTGCACGGCCTGGACGACCCCGAGATTGACGAGGTCGTCCCCGGTCAGGGCGAGCACTCCGGCGCAGCGCTTGTGCCCCAGGCCCGCGAGTCCGAGGACGGCCGGGCTGGCGGCATCCCCTTGGATGCCTGGTGCCTCGGCGGCGAGTTGCTCGGTCTCGAGACGGTCGATCCGGATGCCATCGGAGTCGATGATGACGAAGCGGCAACGGATCAGATCGAGCGCGTGGGCGACGCGATGGCCAGCGCCGCCATAGCCCGCAATGATGTGGAAGCCATCTTGCTGATGGCGGACCTTGCGCGCAAAGCGTTGTGCCGCAACGGCATCGCGGAAACTCTCGTCCTGCGTCAGCGAGAGAACCATGCCGATGGCATAGGCCCACGCCACCACGCTGGCATAGATCGAGCCGGTGACCCAGAGCCGCTGACTGGTGCTGAACGCATAGGGGATCTCCCCGAAACCAATCGTCGTGGCCGTGTAGCTCATGACATAGAAGGCTTCGAAGATCGTCAGGTGATAGGGATTGCCGTCGCTATCCGTGCCGGGTGCCGCGGAGAGGCCGAAGACGCTGACCGCGAAGACCAGCACCAAGACAATGAGCGGCATGCGCATGCGCCGCAGGAGCAGGAAGATCGCATCGGCACCCGGCGGTTGGGCCGGGATGTCGACCCGATGCTGACGCAGATCGGTGGTGCGGCGCCGTCGCGGCCGGACCAGCAGGAGCGGATTGACCACGGGTGCTCAGCGGCGGTGGTAGGTGACCGTTTCGGCCACGAGCAGCGCGATCGAGACGATATTGGCGAGCAGTGCCCCACCAGACATCGACACCACGGCGCTCATTTCGGCACCGGTGACCTGCGAACCATTGCTTGCCAGGATCCACGTCACGGCGGCGGCGAGAAGTTGGATCACCGCGACCAGGCTCGTCGCGAGGTGCAGCGCCCCGATCTGGGTGCGATCGCCGAACTTGAGGATGACGGCAATCACGTTGACGATGACGGCGGCATAGAGCTCATAGATGTTGTGCACACTGGGATCGGTCAGGTCGCCAATGAAGTACCCGAAGTTCAGCGTCGCGGCAAAGACGACGAAGAAGCCGAACATGACTTTTTCGAGACTCACGGTGCCGACGTTATCGCGTCGCCCGCCGCCGCGTCGGGCCGGTGCCCGCGCCCATGACGCGGGCACGGTCAGGTCGTGCTCAGGTCCATCGGCAGTTGCATCTCCAACAAGCCCTTGCCGAGCTTGTCCGCCGAGGGCAGGGCGATCGGATAGGTGCCGGTGAAGCACGCCGTGCAGAGTTCGCTCGCCGGCTGGGAGGTGGCGGCGATCATGCCGGCCTCGCTGATATACCCCAGCGAGTCGGCACCGATCGAACGGCATACGTCACCGACCCCGATGCCGGTGGCGATCAACTCGGCGCGCGTCGCGAAGTCGATGCCATAGAAGCAGGGCCAGCGCACGGGCGGCGAGGAAATGCGCACGTGCACCGAGGCTGCACCCGCCTCGCGCAGCATCCGGACCAGGGCGCGCTGGGTATTGCCGCGCACGATGGAGTCGTCCACGACCACGAGGCGCTTGCCGGCGATGACCTCGCGCAGCGGGTTCAGTTTGAGCCGAATGCCGAGTTGCCGGATGGTCTGGTTCGGGGAGATGAAGGTCCGCCCGACATAGGCATTCTTGACCAGGCCCTGGCCATAGGGGATGCCGGACTCCTGCGCATAGCCGATGGCGGCCGGGGTGCCCGACTCGGGAGTCGGTATGACGAGGTCGGCCTCGACGGGGTGCTCCCGCGCCAAGGTGCGTCCCATCTCGACGCGGGAGGCATGCACCACCTGGCCGCGGATCGTGGTGTCTGGTCGCGCGAGGTAGACATATTCGAAGACGCAGCCCTTCGGCTCCGGCGTGGCCCACTTGCGCGAGCGCAGGCCGTCCTCGTCGATGGCGATGAGTTCTCCGGGTTCGACCTCGCGGATGAGCGAGGCCCCGACGATGTCGAGGGCCGCGGTCTCGGAAGCGACCACCCATCCGCGATCGACCCGGCCCAGGACGAGGGGGCGGATGCCTTGGGGGTCGCGGGCGGCATACAGGGTGTGTTCGTCCATGAAGACGAAACTGAAGGCGCCACGCAGCCTGGGCAGCAGGTCCAAGGCACGTTCTTCGATGGTGCGCGAGGGATCGTCGACGAGCAGGGCTGTCACGAGGGCGGTGTCGGTGGTGTTGCCGCGCCGCAGTTCGCCGGCGTGGACATCGAAGCCCTCGTCCTGGCGCTCCATGACAAGTTCGCGCAGTTCCGCGGAGTTGGTGAGATTGCCATTGTGCGCGAGCGCGACCGTGAATCCGCTGTGTCCGCCGAGGGTGGGCTGGGCGTTTTCCCAGGTGGACCCGCCGGTGGTGGAGTAGCGGCAGTGTCCGACGGCGATATGGCCGACGAGACCGGACAGGGAGCGTTCGTCGAAGACCTGGGAGACCAGGCCCATATCCTTGTAGACCAGCAGTCGGCGGCCGTCCGACGCGGCGATCCCGGCGGATTCTTGGCCGCGATGCTGCAGGGCGTAGAGGCCGAAATAGGTCAGCTTCGCGACATCCTCGCCAGGCGCCCAGATGCCGAAGACACCGCAGGCGTCCTGCGGTCCCCGCTCTCCGGGCATCAGGTCATGGGTGAGTTGCCCGTCTCCTCCTGGCACTGGTCAAGTCTCCCATATGCCCGAGGCGCCGCGGTCTGCCTGCCGCCTTGCCCAACGCGGGGTTCCACAGGACCGGCTCGACCCCTGGTGAGAGTGCTCACCAGGGGTCGAGCCGGAGGCCTGCGGTGCGGCGCGATCAGTCCTCTCGGCGATCCCATCGCCGGAAGCCGGCTGCGGTCGCGCTTTCTTCGTCGATGAACCAGACCTCAGCCCGGGTGCGCTTGAACCACGGGCTGTCCGGGGTGTGGAACAGCATGCTGTCCTCGTTCCCCTTGATCGTCCACCCTTCTGGACCCTTGCCGCGCGGACCGGCCGCGACGGAACCGACGCCATAGGGTCCCGGCTCCACGTCCGCAACGGACACCGGCGCCGGGGCGGCAGCTTCGGCCGGGGCGGCAGCTTCGGCCGGCACGGGCGCCGCGGCCTCGGTTAGCACCGCTGCCGTGCCCGCCGGCTGAGCGTCCGGGATCTCCAGGCCGAGGAGTGTCGCAGGCTCCGAGGCGCGGCTCGGTTCGGGCTCCGGCTCGGGCTCCGGCTCGGGATCGGGCTCCAGCTCGGGCTCCGGCTCAGGTTCGGGCTCGGGATCGGGCTCGGGCTCGGGCTCGGGCTCGGGCTCGGGCTCGGGCTCGGGCTCGGGCTCGGGAACAGGCTCGAGTGACGGCGTTGGCTCCACCTGAGCCGCTTCGGCAGCGGCGGCCGCGGCTGCTTTGGAACGGGCCTTCCAGTTCCACGGTGAGAAGCCAGCGGCTTCCGCGGTGGCCTCATCGATGAACCACACTTCGGCGCCAGTGCGCTCATAGTGCGGGCTCTCGGGAGTGTGGAAGAGCATCGAATCCTCGTTGCCCTTGACGCTCCACCCCTGCGGCCCCGATCCGTCCTCGGCGGGAACTGCTGAACCGGCGCCATATGACGCGAGGCTGAAGGCCACGTGCGCGGGGGACGTCGGCGCATCGGGCAGGACATCGGCGACATCGACATCCACATCCACGTCCAAGGATTCGGATTCAGTCGCGGCCGGGTCCTCGCCAACCTCCTCTGCCGCATCGATGTCCAGCTCGAGGTCGGCCAAAGAAACCGGCGGATCAGCCTCCGGCGGCGCCAGCTCCGCGTCCGCTGCGTCCGCGGCTTCCGATTCCGCGTCCCCTGTCGGCACCGATACGGCTTCCGAAGCATGCCGCGACATGGCCTCCGCTTCCGCGGCTACCGGCTCCTCCTCCACCGCTTCGGGCTCATCCACCGCTGCGGACCCGGCTGCTGCCGCCGTGGCGCGCCAATTCCAGGGCGAGAATCCGGCGGCCGTCGCGGTTGCCTCGTCCGCGAACCACACCTCCGCCTTGGTCCGGCGGTACGACGGGCTTGCTGGGGTGTGGAAGAGCATCGAGTCCTCGTTGCCCTTCACCTCCCAGCCGTCAGGACCGCTGCCGTCATCGGCTGGCAGCACCGAGCCACGCCCGTATGCCGCCATGGCGAAGGCAGCAACCCCGCCGGCGGCCAGCGCGCTCTGCGGCTCGTCGCTCTCGGCGTCGTCCCATGCGGCCGGCTCTCGATCCGCCTCTTCGGGCTCGGCCTCACGTTCGCCCGGGGCAGCCACAGATTCCTCAGCGGCCAGGACCTCGTCGGCTGCGGTGGCGCTCTCGTCCGAAACCAAGCCCTGGACGGCCCCGGCGTCGTCGGCTTGGTCGAACGGCTCGGTGACCGGACCTTCCTCGACCGTCACAGCCTCGTCGGCTCGATCGACCGTCTCGTCGGCCGGGCCTTCCTCAACCGTCGGCTCATCGTCGGCCTCGGCGACGCCTGCCTGCACCTCGTCGAGGTCGAGCAGGAGTTCGTCGTCTGTGACCTGCTCGGCGATCTCGGGAGTGCCGTAGTCGAGGAGGCCCGCTTGGCTGGGCTCGTGTGCCTCGGCCCGTGCGGGGCTGAGGTGGCCGTCATCGATGGCACCGAAATCGAGTCCGGTCTCATCATCGATCGAGCGAGGCGATGGCTCCGCAAGGTCGGCGGCACCGACCGAGGTCTGAGCTTCACCGTCCAGTTCAGCAGCCGGGACAACGACATCTGGAGCCACTACCGGGGCATAGCTCGGGGCCGTGACGCCAGAGGGAGTGGCTGCTTCCGATTCAGGATCGTCCATGGCGGCGGCGGGCTCGACCGCACCGAGGTCGACACTTTCGTCGACCTCCGTGAGGTCGAGGTCCGGCGCAACGGAGTCCAGGTCAACCTCTGCCGAGTCCAAGTCGGCCGCTGGGGCGTCCAGATCAACGACCGGCGCCGCCGAGTCAAGGTCAACCGCGGGAACGTCCGTATCAACCGCAGGAACGTCCAGATCAACCGCAGGAACGTCCAGATCAACGGCCGGAGCCTCGGCATCCAGATCAACCGCTGGCCCATCCAGTTCAACCGCAGGAACGTCCAGATCAACGGCCGGAGCCTCGGCATCCAGATCAACCGCTGGCCCATCCAGTTCAACCGCGGGAACGTCCAGATCAACCGCCGGAGCCTCGGCATCCAGATCAACCGCCGGGGCGTCCAGATCAACCGCAGGAGCCTCGGCATCCAGGTCAACCGCAGGAACGTCCAGATCAACCGCAGGAGCCTCGGCATCCAGATCAACCGCAGGAACGTCCAGATCAACGACCGGAGCCTCGGCATCCAGGTCAACCGCCGGGGCGTCCAGATCAACCGCTGGCCCATCCAAGTCCAGATCGGCCGCTGGCCCATCCAAGTCCAGATCGGCCGCTGGCCCATCCAGGTCCAGATCGACGGCCGGCGCGGCCGAGTCCAGATCAACCGAAGGAGCGTCCAGATCAACCGCCGGAACCTCGGCATCCAGATCAACGGCGGACGCTGCGGAGTCCAGGTCTAGCTCGGCAGCGTCGAGATCAACTCCGGCGCCCGCCAGGTCCACGGCACCGACCGGCGGGAGGTCGACCGCGGTGTCCTCCTCCACGGCATACACCGGCTCGGGGTCCAACTCCGCGACGTCCTCGTCGATCTCCTGAACGACCGCCGTTGCTCCGAGCGCGGTTCCCGCACCGGTGGCAGCGCCGAGCGATGCATCAGTGCCGCGCAGCGGCACCTCTTGGATGATGCGCACCTCGCGGGTGGCGCGGCGCACCAACGCGATCCAGGTGAGCAAGGCACCCAGCAAGAAGGCCAGGACGAAAATCCACCACTTCATTTGGAGTCTCCGATCGCACGAGTCTCGGGAACGTCGGCAAAGGCCTCGTTCGCATTGGTCGGGGCGATCGTCGCCCGCGCCACCAGATAGGCGACGAGGGCACCGAGCGCAAAGGCCAGCAGGTACCACAGCCAGGCGGTGATGAATTCCATGGTTTCCTCAGTTCACCGTGATCTCGACGCGGCGGTTCGCGGCAATGCCCGACGCCGTTGTGTTGGAGGCGATCGGGTCGGCCTCGCCCTTGCCGACGGCCGCGACCTGTCCGGCGGCAACGCCATTGCTGACGAGGACCTTCTGCACTGCCTTGGCGCGCTGCTCGCTCAGCACTTTGTTCTCGGCGTCCGAGCCGGAGGAGTCGGTATAACCCGTCACCGTCAATCGCGCGTCCGGGCATTTCGCCGCCATCCCTGCGACCTTCTTCAAGACCGTCACGGAGGCAGCATCGGGGTCGGTGCCGTACTTGACGAAGGTGATCTTGGTGTCTGCGAGCGCCACCTGGATCATCTGTCCGAGATTGGTGCACGTGGCCGCGGAGTCGGTCCCGATGCTCACGCCATTGCTCGTAGCAGCGCCGGGCCAGGCGGCGGCGAGCGCATCCGAGACGGCCTTCTTGGCATCCTCGCTGGCCACCGAGCCGGTGGCCACCACGGACTTCAGATCCCAGGCGAGCCCGAAGTCGCCCGCGTCCTTCAGCGCGGACACGGCCGCTCCGACAGCCTCGGCGGACGGCCCCTTCGCGCCGGCGGCGACCGTCACCTTGTCCGTCACTGCGGACACGCCCAGAGCTGACTTCACGGCGTCGAGCAAGGCAGTCTTGGTGGCCTCATCGGCGACATCGGCCTTGACCGTCACCGGATCGCCGGCCCGCGTCACAGCGAAGGCACTGCTCGCCACACTGCCATCGCCCGAGGGCTGAGCGGACGTGGACGAGGACGATGTGGAGGTGCCTGACGCCGAGTCGCTCGATGACGAGGTGGCCGGACGCGTCGTCGAGGAGGTCCCCGGCGTCGCCTTCGGGTCGTCCGAACCGCCGCCGACGGCCAAACTCAACGCGGCCAGCAGCGCGGGGATGGCCAGCAGCGCCAGCCACCACCAGCCGGCAGGCGTGCTGCGATAACGGCGGGTCTCTTCGGCCCAGGTGGCGACCCGCTCATGTCCGAGCACACCGCGTTCCTCGCTCTCCCAGCGCTCGTCGTCCTCGCCGGACCCGTCGTAAGCCATCGCTTCTCCGTTCACCTCAGGCGCGCTTCATGCGCTCGCGAGCACCAAGATACGGGCCCGGACCGACAGTCGGTATGACGAGCGGCGCGCGCCGTCGTTGGCTTAGGTCACGTTGGCATGTTCAGCGCCGCCGGCCCGCCACCGCGGCGGCGGCGACCGCACCGAGCAGGGCGCCGATGAGCAGGCCGAAGACCGCCAGATAGCCCAGGGCGGTCCGGGCGCTGTATTGGCCATTGTCGGAATTGACGACGTGGATCAGCGAGCCGAGCAGGAAGCCGAGAACGGCCCCCGTGGCAACGAACGCCAAGACGCGCGGTTCCCGGCGAGGAAGGGCATGGCGTGGCATCGGTTCAGGCCTTTCGGTGACGAATTGAGCCCACGAAGGGCGGTTGTCGGTGTCGAGCCCTAGTGTGTCACTCGGTCACTGATGACAAGGGAGAGGACAAGCCAATGACAACGTCAACCAACAGCAGGCGTCGACTCACGGCCACCGTCGCGGGGGCGTCGGCCGTTGCCCTGCTGGCCGCCACGGCGGCCCTTGCCGACCCGTCACCCGGGGCGGGAGGCATCGGCGATCCGTACTACCCGGCATACGGCAATGGCGGCTACAACGTGGCCGACTACAACCTCTTCGTCGACTATGTGCCGACGACCGGCCGGGTCACGGGCACGGCGATCATCACGGCCAAGGCGACTCAGGATCTATCCTCTTTCAACCTCGATCTGATGCTGCAGGCAAAGACCGTCACGGTCAACGGCAAGCCTGCCGACTTCGCCAAGCCCGATGCCCACGAACTCGTGGTCAAGCCCTCGCTGCCGATCAAGAACGGCTCGACGATGGTCGTCAAGGTCACCTACACGGGGATCCCGAGCAAACTCAGCTACAACGGGGTCAGCCCATGGATCGGCAGCGGCTCGGAGGCCATCGCCCTCGGCGAGCCGGAAATCGCGGCGTGGTGGTTCCCCAGCAACGACCACCCCCGAGACAAGGCGACCTTCAAGATGTCCTTCAGCGTCCCCAAGGGACTCGAAGCCATCGGTGCCGGTGACTTCATGGGCAAGACCAGCGGCACCACCAAGGACACCTGGAAGTGGGCCTCGCCGCAGCCGATGGCCACCTATCTGGCCTTCATGGCGATCGGGCAGTTCGACGTCCTGACCGGCACGAGCAAGCAGCGTCCGTTCACGAGCGCCATCACCACCACGCGCAACGATTCCGCCATCACCCGAGCCCGCGCCGATGTCCTGCGCACGCCCGAGGTGATCAACTGGGCCGCTTCGCAGTTCGGTCCGTATGCGTTCAAGCAGGTCGGTGGCGTCATCGCCAACCAGAGCTTCGGCTTCGCCTTGGAGACCCAGCAGCGTCCGGTCTACACCCCCGATTTCTGGGAGGGGGGCTCGAACATCTCCGTCGTCGTCCACGAGAACGCGCATCAGTGGTTCGGCGACTCCGTGAGCGTCAACAACTGGCGCGACATCTGGCTCAACGAGGGCTTTGCGACCTATGCGGAGTTCTTGTGGTCCGACAAGCACGGCGAGGGCACGACCAACCAGTTGCTGAACGAGACCTATGACAGCTTCCTCGGCGATAGCTTCTTCTGGCGGACGCCGATCTCGAATCCCGGCGCGCGCAACGAGTTCACGTATGCCGTCTACATCCGCGGCGCGATGACCCTGGCAGCGCTGCGCAATCGCATCGGGGATGGCGACATGACCCGATTGCTGAAGACGTGGACGTCCTCGAAGAAGGGCGGCAATGCCAGCGTCGCTGAGTTCACGGCGATGGCGGAGCGCATCTCCGGCGAGGAACTGACGCCCTTCTTCAACGCGTGGCTGACGGCGCGCACCGCTCCGGCACGGACGGCCGCGAATGGCTTCCTGCCGGCCCGGGCGACGGACGAGCGCTCGACCTCCCTCGCGACGATCCTCGCCAACGCGAAGCTGCTCGCGGCCCACCGATGACGGCCCTCCCGCAGAGTCGGGTCCCGGACCCGATGGCTGCCCCGCCGGTGCGGTGGGGCATCCTCGGGACGGGCATGATCGCCGGTGCCATGGCGTATGCCGTGCGCACCGGCACCCGCTCTCGCCTCAGCCTGGTCGGTTCGCGCACCGCCGAGTCCGCCGCCCGCTTCGCCGCCGAGCATCAGGTCGAGCGCAGCGTCGGCAGCTATGCCGAGTTGGTGGCCGACCCCGAGGTCGACATCGTCTATGTCGCCAGTCCGCATTCGGCCCATCACGAGCACGCCAAACTCGCCCTGGAGGCCGGCAAGCCGGTCCTGGTGGAGAAGGCTTTCGCCCGCAACGCCCGGGAGAGCGCCGACATCATCGAGACGGCACGCTCGGCCGGGCTCTTTTGCATGGAGGCCATGTGGGCGCGGTTCTTGCCGCACTATGACGTCGTGCGCCAGCTCGTGCAGGACGGGCATCTGGGCGAGGTGCACGCGGTCTTCGCCGATCATGGCCAGTTGTTGTGGCCCGATGGCCCGCAACGACTCAGTGACCCGGCCCTTGCCGGTGGCGCCCTCCTCGACCTCGGCATCTATCCGGTGTCCTTTGCGCAGATGGTCCTCGGCGATCTGTCTGATGTGAAGGCGATCGGCGCCCTCACGGACGAAGGCGTCGACGCCAATGTCAGCATTGTCGCGGCCGGTGCGGCCGGCGGCGAGGCGCTACTGAGCGCCACGATGGCGGCGAAAACGCCGACCACCGCCTGCGTCGCCGGCAACCTCGGGCGGATCGAGATCGACGGTGACTTCTATATGCCCGGCCAGGTCCGCCTCGTCGATCCGGACGGTGCCGTCCGCTCGCGGTGGGAGTATGACCTCGGCACGCGCCATCTTGGCTTGAAGTATGAAGCGGCCGAGGCCGCCCGGCGGCTCACCGCCGGCGCGGTCGAGAGCCCGTTGCTGCCCTGGGCCACGACCCTCTCGATCATGGAAACCTTGGATGAGGTCCGACGCCAGGTCGGCGTCCGGTATCCCGGCGAATAGCGCTCGAAACTTCGGTATGCCGCCTCGTCGCCGAATTCCCCTCACCGAAGGCCGCGCCGCCCTCGCCCAGTGGGCGGCCGCGCGCGCGAGCCCGCCTGAAGGTGAGGCGGAACTGGCGGTCGATGTCCCGACCGTCGCCACCGCCGTGCGCTTCACGCTTGAGGAACTCGCGATCAAGCATCCCGGACGTAGTGTCGAGGTGCGGGTGCCGCCCTTTGGGGCGGTCCAGTGCATCACGGGGCCCGTCCATCGGCGCGGCACGCCGCCGAATGTCGTGGAGACCGATGCCGAGACGTGGCTGAGCCTGGCCACGGGCGCACTGGCATGGTCGCACGCCATCGAGCGTGGCGCCGTCCGATGGAGCGGCACCCGGGCAGATCTGAGCGCCTACTTGCCGGTCTGAGCTGCGCCCGGGCCGCTCTGAGCGACTACTGCTGGACCGAGCGACTACGCCCGGACCGAGCGACTACTTGCCGGTCTGGGCGGCGCGCTGACGCGCGTCATACCGGCGATCAGCGGCGTCGATGCTCGCCCGCGAGGACAGGTCCACCCCGGCGTGCGCGGCAGCAGCCTTGGCCGCGGGGGTGTTGAGGTCGGGAGCCACGAATGACTTCGGGGTGATCGCGCGGTCCCGGACGGCATACGCACGCTGCTGGGATGCCAACCGGGCCGCCGAATCCTCGGCGCGCTGTCGGATCGCGCCGGTCAGGCGAAGCGTTGAGCCGGTGACAAAGGGGCTGACGGCCGGGAGATAGCCCGAGGCGTGCCCGGTCACCTTGGGGTGGAAGGACTCCGAGACCGGCACCGAGAGGCCGTTGATCCACTCGGGGTTGTCGCACACGGCGTGGCCGACGAAGCGGGAGGTCGGGTTGGCGAAGGCAAAGCCCTTCTCTGCCGCCAACGAAGCCAGCTTGCTGTTGAGCAAGTCCGCCGTGGCATTCAGGCGCGCTTCCTCGGTCGGGGAGAACCACGTGAAGGCATTGCAGTCCTCGCCATTGAAGATGCGCGGATAGCCGACAATCGTGACCTTCGCCTGCGGCGAGCGGCTGCGGATCCCGGCATACAGGCTGCTCAGCGAGGCGGGAAGGGTGTTGTTGATATAGGCCGTCGCCCGGTCGATCGCGCCATAGCAGTTGCTCATCCACGAAGGCTGGGCACAGGTGGTCAGCACGCTGGCGAATCCAGCGTCATTGCCGCCGACGGACAAGGTGACATAGGCCGTGGAGGCCGACAATGCCGGAAGTTGGGAGCTGACGACATCGGGGATCGTGGCGCCGGAGCAGGCGCGGAAATTAAGGCTGTAGCCCCGGGCGCTCGCGATCAGGCTCGGATAGGCATAGACCGAGCGCTGGCACGAGGTGCCATCGCTGAGGTAGCTGCGGGTGCCGGTCCCGGAGGAATAACTGTCGCCGAGGGCGACATAGGAGGACCCGGCAGCCTCAGCGGAGAGAGTGGCCGAGGCCAGGAGCAGTCCGGCAGATCCGGCGGCGGCACTTAGGCGGATCAGTCGACGGGCTGCGACTCGGGTGGACGACATCTGGGTCTCCTTGTGTTCCGGCACACCTCGGCGTGTGGCTACTGCAGAGTAGGGCCAACCGGGCGACGCCGCCACCGATCGGCAGATCTGGCCGCTCAGAACCGTGTGCCGGTGAGCCGCTCGTAGGCCTCGACATAGCGCGCCCGGGTCTGCTCGACGACCGCCGCGGGCAAGGGCGGCGGCTCGGCGCCGGAGTTCTTATCCCAGCCGCTCTCTCGCGTCAGCCAGTCCCGGACGAACTGTTTGTCGAAGGAGGGCTGCGGGTGACCGGGCTCCCACTGGTCGGCCGGCCAGAAGCGGGAAGAGTCCGGGGTGAGCACTTCATCGGCCAGCATGATGCCGCCATCGGGATCGATGCCGAACTCGACCTTGGTGTCCGCCAACAGGATTCCGCGCTCCGCAGCGATCTCGTTGCCTCGGCGCAAGATCGCGACCGTCAGCTCGCGCACCTCCGCGGCGCGCTCGGCACCGATCTCCGCGACCACGGCGGCATACGGGATCGGCTGATCGTGCTCGCCTTGCGGCGCCTTGGTGGAGGGGGTGAAGATCGGCTCGGGCAGGCGCGAACCGTCAACCAGCCCCGGCGGCAGATCGATGCCGCTGACGGCACCGGTCGCGGCATACTCCCCTAGTCCGCCACCGGTCAGATACGCCCGGGCCACGCACTCCACCGGAATCATGGCGAGCCGGCGCACAAGAATCGCCCGCCCGGCCACTGGCGCCGGCACGTCGTCGGAGAGCACGTGGTTCGGCACGAGATCACCCAACTGCTGAAACCACCACAGGGACAGTCGCGTCAGGACCGCGCCCTTGTCGGGGATCGGCGTCGCCAGGATGTGGTCATAGGCCGAGATGCGATCCGAGGCGACCAGCAAGATCGTGTCCGGATCGACCTCGCCATCGGCGAGGACGGGTGCATAAAGATCGCGCACCTTCCCCGAATACACCGGGACATAGCCAGGCAACTCCAGCATTGCGTTCTCTCCCAACGATTTTCAGCCAGGCAGTCGGATCTCGCCGAGCTCGGCCGAGCGCGCGATGTCCGTGCGATAGTGACTGCCCGGCAGGTCGATGCCGGCGATCCGCTCATAGGCGGCGGCCCGCGCCGCGCTCAGGTCTCGCCCCCGGCCCACGATGCTCAGCACGCGCCCGCCCGCCGAGACCAGCCCTGCGTCGGAGTCCGCCGTCCCCGCATGGAGCACGTATGACGAGCCGTCCCCATCCTGCTCCGCTCCCGTGATCGGGTCGCCGGTGCGCGGCGCCGCGGGATAGCCCGCCGCGGCGAGCACGACCGTCACGGCGGCCTCGTCCCGCCACACGAGCGGGGCCTGCTCGGCAAGGTGACCGGTGGCCGCGGCATACAGCAAGCCCGCGAGCGGAGTGCGCAGCCGGGCGAGCACAACCTGGGTCTCGGGATCGCCGAAGCGGGCGTTGAACTCGATGACCTTCGGCCCGCGCTCGGTCATGGCCAGCCCGACATAGAGGACGCCGACGAAGGGCATCCCGAGGCGCGCCATCGTCGTGATGGTCGGGCGCGCCACCCGATCCACGACGTCCTCAACAAAGCGATCAGGGGTCCAGGAGAGCGGCGCATACGCGCCCATCCCACCGGTATTGGGGCCGCCATCGCCATCCGCGACCCGCTTGAAGTCCTGCGCAGGGGCCAGCGGCACGACATACTCGCCGTCGCTGAGGCAAAAGAGGGAGACCTCCGGACCGGTCAGATACTCCTCGACCACGATGCGGCCGTCGGGGCGCGCAAGGCACAGTTCCGCATGGGCGAGTGCCTCGGCGCGATCGCCGGTGACGACCACGCCCTTGCCCGCCGCCAGGCCGTCGTCCTTGACGACGTGGGGAGCGCCGAAGGCATCGAGGGCCTCGGCAACCTCCTCAAGCGTGGTGCAGACATGCGACATGGCGGTCGGGACGCCCGCCTCGGCCATGATCCGCTTGGCGAAGGCCTTGCTGCCCTCGAGCTGGGCGGCGGGAGCAGAGGGACCGAAGGTGGCGAATCCGGCGGCGCGCAGATCGTCGGCGACGCCCTCGACCAGCGGTGCTTCCGGGCCGATGACGACCAGGTCGACCCCGTGTGCCTGCGCAATCTCGACCACGGCCGCGCCATCGGTGATCCCGGCGGGCACGGGGACACACAGGGCGCTGACGGCGATCCCCGGGTTGCCGGGGGCCGCGATGACGGCATCGACGCTCGAATCGGCCGTCAGCGACCGCACCAACGCGTGCTCACGAGCTCCGGATCCAATCACCAGCACCTTCACGGCGCTCAGCCTATGGTTTCGCGGGGGTGCTCGCGCACCCGCGTCCAGGGCGGGCGGCTGATCAGGCGAGGTGTTAGGTACGGCGCGGCGTCCCGGGGAGCAGGGGGGGATTCCCCCGGGACGCCGCGCCGTGGGCACGTGGCGCACTGGTTGGGGGAACCGGCGCTCTGCGTGCGGGTTGACGCGGGATCAACCAATAAAAAGTTTTACAAATTCCTACTCGCAAGTAAAGCCCAGCCCTGTGGGTTCACCGCCTTTGACGGAAACCCGCCAGGATGGCACTGTGTGCAAATGCTTGACGCTCAGCAAGGGACCTTCGTCCCGACGGTTCGCCCACACCTGACCGAGGAAGAGATCAGCTTCGTCTATATGGCGATCCTGGGGCAGGCGAAGCCGACTCGCCAGTCCCTCACCGCGGCCGGCGTTGACGCCGAACTCGTCGAGCACGCGATCCTCGTGCTCCACGCTCGCGGGCTCCTCATCATCGGCGAGGACGGCGAATGGGAGGTCCCGGCACCCGATATCGCGCTGCCTGCCTGGGCCGCCGACACCGAACGCCGGGCCCGCGCCTGGCGAGCCACGGCCAGTGAACTGCATGCCGTCTATGCCGCAGCCCGCCAGGACAAGGCGACCGAGGCGGGCAATCGAGACATCGGGACGCTTGCGGATATTGCCTCCGCGACAGCAACCATCACGGCTGGGGCCAACGCCGAGATCCTGTGCATCCGGGCCGACTCCCGACGCACCCGACAACTTCTCCTTGATCCCTATAACTCCCACCGCGAGGTCTTCCGCAACACCTCCGGGGAGATCGTCACCGTCCGCGCGATCTATGACCCGGCGGTGCTCGACACCCCAGGAACCCTCGAAGCCCTGCGCGACCGCGTCGTCGGCGGCGAAGAGGTGCGCCTGACCGGCCCCATCCACTTCTCCGCCATCATCGTCGACGAAGCCGCCGCCGTGATCGAGTTCAGCAATATCGATCCGAGCGGCCACGGCGCCCTCCTGGTGCGCAATCCCGCCTTCGTCACGGCTCTCGTAAGGATCATGAACACCCTGTGGGGGTTTTCGGTGCCCCTGCTCTCCGAAGAGACCCAAGCTCCGTCCAGCACGGCCAGCCGAGACGCGATCATCCTCAAGCTGCTCGCCTCCGGCGCCACCGACTCCACCATCACGCGACGCCTCGGCATCTCCCAACGCACCGTCGAGCGCCGGGTCCGGCATGTGATGGACACCCTCGGCGCCGAAACCCGCTTCCAGGCCGGAGTGGAGGCGGCACGCCAGGGCCTGGTCTGAGCAACCGCGACAGAGAAAGTCCGCGGGGGCACTCACCACGGCATAAACTCTTATGTTTGCGTTTCGCCATTGATCGAGAGTTCGAGTGAACAACACGCCCTCCACCACGCCCACCGACGTGGTCGCCCGGGAGATCGCCGCCGAGCAAGAGCACGTCGACCGCGTGTATGCCGAGTTGATCCACGCCAGCGAACGCGCCGGCCTCGTCGCCGCCGACGGGCTGGCCCGCGGGCGCACCGACCGAACCGGAGACATCCGCGACGAGGAGATCACCGGCCTCTTCGAGCGCGATGCCCTGATGTTCAATGCCGCGCGCCGCCAGGCCACCTTGGACCAGCAATATGAAGGGCTGGTCTTCGGCCGGCTTGACCTGGTCGATCTCGGCGCCCTGCGCGCGGCTCCCGCCTCGGAATTGCCCGACGAATGGTGGCTGGAACCTGAGCGCGAGGTGCGCTATATCGGTCGGCTCGGTGTGCGCGATGAGGACTATGAGTCGCTGGTGATCGACTGGCGGGCCCCGGCGGCGTCGGCCTTCTATCGAGCCACGCCCGTCGAGCCCATGGGCGTCATCCGTCGAAGAGTGTTGCGCAGCAGTGGTTCTCGCGTTGTCGGCGTCGAGGATGATCTGATGGCACCCGCGGCTCCGGACGATCTGGTGATCACCGGAGATGGCGCCCTGATGGCCGCCTTGACGCGCACGCGCGGGGCCCGGATGCGCGACATTGTCGCAACCATCCAACGCCACCAGGACGAGGCGATCCGCGCTCCTGGGCGCGGAGTCACCGAGATCACCGGTGGCCCAGGCACGGGCAAGACGGTCGTGGCGCTGCACCGCGCGGCATACCTGCTCTATAGCGAACGGCGCCGGTATGAAGCCGGCGGGGTCCTCGTGATCGGCCCTTCGAGCGCCTATACCGCCTATATCGAGCGGGTGCTGCCCTCACTCGGCGAAGAGTCGGTAACGCTGCGATCGCTCGGGGATGTCGTCGATGCGGTGAGCACGGGTCGTTTGGACCGGCCCGATGTGGCGCTGGTCAAGGGGTCACTGCGGGTGCGCCGGCTCTTGGATCGGGCAGCGGGGGGACGCGTGCCCGGCGCCCCGGACAGCTTCCGCGGCTTCGTCGGTGGCCAGGCAATCACGCTCAATTCCGGTGTGCTGGATGACATTCGGCGGCGCGTGCTGCGCGGACATAGCCGAAATGCCGCCACGAAGGCGGCCCGGGACCTGCTGGCCGAGGCGGCGTGGGCGACGCACCGGATCGGAGAGCGCGCCGACTTCTTCGAGAGCTTCGAGCAGTCGATGGTCGTCGATGACTTCATGGAGTCGTGGTGGCCGCAGGTGGATCCGCGCGAGGTGCTCTTGTGGCTCGCGGACACCGACCTGGCATACCGGCATGGCCGGGGCATTTTCACCGATGGCGAGCTAGCCGCCGTTGCCCGCTCGATGCGTGATGCCCTGGAACTCGGCACCTGGTCGGTCGCGGATGTCGCGCTCATCGATGACCTGGCGGCCCGCCTCGGCACGGTCGCCGAGCGATCCGCCGAGGACCGCGGCTTCTATGAGATCGACGAACTGGACGACCGGCTGGGGGCGCAGTCGGCGGGCCCGGTCTCGATGCGGACGGGGCGGTCTGCGACCACTGGCGAGCCACGAGATCGACTGCTGCGCAATCGGATCGGAGCGCCGGAGGAGTATGCGCACATTCTCGTCGACGAAGCGCAGGACCTCTCCCCCATGCAATGGCGGATGATCGGACGCCGCGCGGAATATGCCTCCTGGACGGTCGTCGGAGATGCCGCGCAGGCGTCGTGGACCGATGCCGCGGAGGCCGCGCTCGCGCGCGAGGAGGCCTTCGGCACCCAGCCGCGGCGGCTCTTCCACTTGGACACGAACTATCGAAATGCGCGCGAGATCTTCGATTACGCCCGAGACGTGATCCTGCCGCTGGTGCCGGACGCCGATATCCCGAATGCCGTGCGCGAGACCGGGATCGCCCCGATCGAGGTGCCGCTTGGTGGCGACGTGCTCGCCGAGGCGACGGCCGAGCTCAAGGCCCTGGCCGAGGAGGTCGACGGCTCAATCGCCGTCATCACCCCGGCGCGCTATGCCGATCGCCTCGCCTCATTGGACGGCAGTCTTGGCGGGCGAGTCACCGTCATCGATCCGATGTCCACCAAGGGCCTGGAGTGGGACGCAACGCTCGTCGTGGACCCGGACGCGATCATCGACGAGGCCCCCGGAGGGGTGCGCGTGCTGTATGTCGCGCTAACCCGAGCAGCGCATCGAATGCGCATCCTTCGTCGCGACTGAACCAGTCCTTGCGGCGGTCACCCGGGCGTGACGGTGACGTGGCGTCATCGCCGGCTGCGAAACCGCTCGCGCCAGATCGCCGCAAGTTCCGGATCGAAATGCGCTGCACCGGAGCGGATCTCGTCATACACCTGCTGACACTCGGCTTCGGCCGCAGCGATCACATCGGCAGGGTAGCCATAGGCGACCTGGTTCTCCGCAAACTCGTCCTCGTCATCGATGAAGAGCCTGCCGTCCCGCTCGAGAATGACGTCGAGGTCAAGGTCAACGGCGGTCACAGTCGTGGCCGTCAGCTCCGGAATCGTCGCGATGTCGACATAGATCGCGAAGGGCACGACGGGGTGGGCGTCATAGAACATCGCCGTGAATCCGCGATCGACCGGGACGAGCAGAATGTTGTCGGCCTTCGAGATGAACTCCGCGGGGCCGCCGGACCAGTGGTTGCCGGCGGGATCGGCGAGCCAATGCCCGTGCTGATCCGCACCGAGATAGACCAGCGAAGCACCGTGATGGCGGCGTCCACCCCATTTGGTGTAGCGGCCGGCGAGCAGATCCCCGGGACGCGGCGATGACACCGCAACCTCAGCCAAGGAGGGCGAAGCGCTCGATGATCTCCTCGCGCCCCGGGCCGACGCCGATGGCCGAGACCCGGGCGCCGATCAGTTCCTCGACCCGCAGGACATAGGCCCGCGCGGCTGCGGGAAGCTCCTCAAAGGAGCGGCAGGCGGTGATGTCCTCCCACCAGCCCGGCATTTCCTCATAGATCGGGACCGCGTGGTGGAAGTCGCTCTGATTGGCGGGCATCTCGTCATGCCGCACCCCGTCGATGTCATAGGCCACGCAGATCGGCACGGTGTCCAGGCCGGTGAGCACATCGAGCTTGGTGATGACGAAATCGGTGACGCCATTGATGCGGGTGGCATAGCGGCCGATGACGGTATCCAGCCAACCGCAGCGGCGTGGGCGCCCGGTCGTGGTGCCGTATTCGGCGCCGGTCTTGCGCAAGAACTCTCCGTTGTCGTCGAAAAGCTCTGTGGGGAAAGGGCCTTCGCCGACTCGCGTCGTATACGCCTTGAGGATGGCAATGACGCGGCTGACCCGGGTGGGTGGAATTCCGGAGCCGGTGCAGGCACCACCGGCGGTCGCGGAGGAGGAGGTGACATAGGGATAGGTGCCATGGTCGACATCGAGCAGCGTCGCCTGGCCAGCTTCGAGCAGGACATTCTGGCCGGCATCGAGGGCCTGCTCAAGCAGCAATGAGGTGTCGGTGACCATCGGGGCCAGGCGCTCGGCATACGGAAGCAACTCCGCCATGACCTCCTCGACGGTGATCGCCCGGCGGTTGTAGATCTTGGTGAGGATCTGATTCTTCAACTCCAGGGCGGCCTCGACCTTTTGCTCGAGGATGTGTTCGTCGAAAAGGTCCTGCACGCGAATTCCGTTGCGGGACATCTTGTCTGCATAGGTCGGACCGATCCCGCGGCCAGTGGTGCCGATCTTGCGCGAGCCGAGGAAGCGCTCGGTGACCTTGTCGAGGGTGCGGTTGTAGGGCGCGATGATGTGGGCATTGGCGCTGACGACGAGCTTGCTCGTGGAGACGCCGCGGCCTTCGAGCCCGTCGATCTCCCGGAAGAGGACTTCGAGGTCGATGACGACCCCATTGCCGATGACCGGGGTGCAGGTCGGGGTGAGGATCCCGCTGGGCAGCAGGTGCAAGGCGTATTTCTCGCCGTCGATGACGATCGTGTGGCCGGCATTGTTGCCGCCATTGAACTTCACGACATAGTGGACGTCCGACCCCATCAGGTCGGTCGCCTTGCCCTTGCCTTCGTCGCCCCACTGCGCACCGATGAGCACAATCGCCGGCATCGCTCTTCCCTTCGTCGCGGACCGGGGTACAGGCTAGCCGTATGCCCGCGCCCTCGGCCCGGTGTCCCGCGGCGGGGCGGAACGTCACTCGATCGTGAAGGGCACGGTGGTGGCGACGCGATGCAGGCCGAGGGAGCGCAGGATCGGCTCGGAGGCGGGGCTGGCGTCGACGCGGGCATAGGTCGCGCCGTGCGCCAGCGCCCAGCGGGCACGCTCGGCGAGGAGGGCCCGAAAAAGGCCCTTGCGGCGCCATTCCGGGTGGGTGGAACCACCCCACATACCGGCGAAATCCGTTCCGGGAGTGAGGTTCACGCGCGCCGCGCAGACAACGAGCCCATCGGCGGTCGCCGCGAGCAGGGCATATTCGGTCTCGTCCCGATCAGTCAGCGGGTCCTCGTCGCTCACCCCGTCGGGCAGGGGCGGCCCTGAGCGCCACCCCTCGCCCCAGACCACGTCATACATCTCCGTGATCCGGCGCGCGTCACCGTGGGTGCGGACCTCGCGGATCGCGACCCCTGCGGGGGCCTGGGCCGGCGTGATCAGCGCACTCAGGTCGCCGAGGATCAGGGCCTCATCGGGGCCTTGGGTGAAGCCGGCGCGCAGCAGCCGCGCCCCGAGGTCAGCGGGCTCGTCATACGAATAGGTCTTCCACTCCAGAGGTATGCCGAGGGTCGCGAAGTGGTCGCGCTCGCCCGCGATCACCGAATCGGGGTCGGAGCCGAGGCCGTCAGGGCAATCGACCATCGCCCAGGGATCGGCGGGGTCGGTCGAGACGACGCGAAAGACGTGGCCGACGCGCTCGCGGGTGCTGCGCGGCGAGCCCTCGCCAGCGCCCTGGCGAATCTGCGCCTGGAAGGCGGCCAGCAGGTCAGCGGGCGAGGTGCTCACAGTCCGAGCTCACGCGCTGCCTCGGCGGAGGAGGCTCGCAGGAACTCGGTGCAGCGCACCCGCTCGTCTTCTTCAGCGATCGCGCCGGCGGCCTTGGCGAGCGCCGCAAGAGCCCGCAGGAAGCCGCGGTTGGGATCATGGCTCCACGGGATGGGGCCCTGCCCACGCCAGCCGGCCCGGCGCAGCGAGTCGAGGCCGCGGTGATAGCCGGTGCGGGCATAGGCATAGGCCTGAACCGGGTGATCGGCCGCGAGCGCCGCCTCGGCAAGCACCGCCCAGGCCAAGGACGAGGCCGGGTATGCCGCGGCAACCCGCCCAGGTCGCTCCTGACCAGCATCGATCATCGCCGCCGCCGGGTCGGGCGGAAGGAGGGTTTCAGGGATCCCCAGCAGATCTGTCATACCGGGACTCTTTCACGTCAGCCCGCCCTCGCCGCCCCAGCCTTCGTCGCCGCCCCAACTTTCGTCGAGAGGACACTCTGGCCCCGTCGAAAGGACATTTGTCCTCTCCCGCGCTGTGCGCAGGACGCAGACGGGGTCAGAGTGACCTTTCGACGGGGTTAGGCGTGAGTGCCGGCGGAACGCAGGTTCTGGCAGGCCTCGACCACGCGGGCGGCCATGCCGGCCTCGGCGTCCTTGCCCCACGCGCGGGGGTCGTACTGCTTCTTGTTGCCGACCTCGCCGTCGATCTTCAGGACGCCGTCGTAGTTCTTGAACATCCAGTTCGCGACGGGGCGGGTGAAGGCGTACTGCGTGTCGGTGTCGACATTCATCTTCACGACGCCATAGTCGACCGCGGCGGCGATCTCCTCGGGCAGCGAGCCGGAACCACCGTGGAAGACAAGGTGGAAGGGCTTGGAGCCGTCAGCGAGGCCGAGTTCCGCGGCGGCCGCGGCCTGAGCGGCCTGCAGCACCTCGGGGCGCAGCTTGACATTGCCCGGCTTGTAGACGCCGTGGACGTTGCCGAAGGTCAGGGCCGTCATGTAGTAGCCATTCTCACCGGAGCCGAGCGCCTTGACCGTGGCGATGGCGTCCTCGGGGGTGGAATAGAGCTTCTCGTTGATGGCATTCTCGACGCCATCCTCTTCGCCACCGACGACGCCGACCTCGATCTCGAGGATGATGTTGGCGGCCTTGCAGGCGGCGAGCAGGTCCTGGGCGATCTGGAGGTTCTCATCGAGCGGCACGGCCGAGCCATCCCACATGTGGGACTGGAAGATCGGCAGGCCACCGGCCTTGACGCGCTCGGTGCTCGCGGCGATCAGCGGACGGACGAAGCTGTCGAGCTTGTCCTTGGGGCAGTGGTCGGTGTGCAGGGCGATATTGACCGGATAGTTCTTCGCGACGACCTCGGCATAGGCCGCGAGCGCGAGGGCGCCATCAACCATGTTCTTGATCGTGGAGCCGGAGGCGTATTCGCCACCGCCGGTCGAGACCTGGATGATGCCGTCCGAGCCGGCCTCGGCGAAGCCGCGGATCGCGGCGGTGATGGTCTGGCTGGAGGTGATATTGATCGCCGGGTAGGCGAACGAGCCGTTCTTGGCCCGGTCGAGCATGTCGGCGTAGACCTCGGGAGTTGCGATGGGCACTTTTTGCTCCTTCGTGCGGGTGCCAAATGAGGTGGCTTTCTCCACCCCCGATCCTTCCACAGCCTGGTATGTCGGTGCTGCGCGTCTCACCCTGCATCCCCGGGCGCCGCGCCTAGTCCGATGGTTAAGACACCGTGTGCCGCGGGGACGCGGCACGATGAGGGCATGGCTTCTCGCGCATCCAACTTCTGCTTCGACGCCCATGACCCCTATGCCCAGACCCAGTGGTGGGCGCAGGTCCTCGAGGACTTCGTGCCGGAGGCCGACTGGGAGATGAAGCCGGGCGATGAGGAAGCCGGCCTCGCCGGTCCCGACGAGCGCTACCTGCTCTTCCTCAAGGTGCCCGAGCCCAAGACGGTCAAGAACCGCGTGCACATCTGCCTGCGCCCGACCGACCGGCACCGCGACGAAGAGATCGAGCGCATTCTCGGGCTCGGCGCAACCCTCGTCAACGATCTGCGTGACGGCCCGGACAAGGGCTGGGCCGTGCTCGCCGATCCCGAGGGCAACGAGTTCTGCGTCCTGGGCCGCTACCTGCCGAAAACTGACCAGTAGGTCGCCAGCGCACCTCGCACGTCAACCCGAAAAGGCTTTGGCGAGAGCGATATTGCGCGCGAGAAAGGCCTCGCTCGCGGGCAGGTGGGCACCGGCCCAACAGGCATTGAGGACCACACGCACGAAGGTCCATTGGGTCACGCGGGCAGGGTCTAGCCCCGCCGCTTCGGCGACGATCTCGGCACGCAGCCGGGCATGCACCCGCAGGTTGTATGCCGCGGCCAGGGCGTCCGCACGGTTCCAGACGATGGGGGCCACGGCATACGCCCACTCGCCGGAGACGGGCTTGGGATCGATCGCCACCCACTGGCTCGGCGACCGCCGCGCGAGCACATTGAGGTCGTGCAAATCCGCGTGCACCAGCCGCCCATCCGCTCCGCCCGCGAGCAGGTGGCTCAAGGTCGCCGCGGCCTGCTCGGTCAGCCGCCGCGGGACCTGCGCCACCCCTGCCCGCACGAGGTCGAGCCAGGGCGCCGCGCGCGCCGACAGCAGGTCGAACTGCGGACCGGCCGGCCGGTCCAGGCGCCGGAAGAGCCCGCCGATCACCTCGCAGGCCTCGAGGATCGAGACCGACGTCAGCTCGCGGTCGGCATCGAGCCGCTCCAAGAGCAGCACACCTGCCGTGGGCTCGGCCGCCAGCAGGCGCACCGCCCCCTCGCCACCCCAATCGCGCAGCGCCAGGTGCTCGTGGCGTGCCTCAGCGTGCGGCCAGGTCAGCTTCAGCACGGCCTGCCGATCGGGGGCCGATGCGGCAAAGTCGTTGCCCTGCAATCGAACTGGTATGACGAGGGCGCACTCCCCGTGCCGCGCCGGCCCGTCCGGGGCTAGATCCCAGCGGTGCAGGGATTCCTCGATGCGCCCCGGCAACAGCCGCAGCCACGCATCGCCGGACACCTCCGGGTCCGGCGCTCGCCCCTGGATCAGAGCGCGGAAGGACTCCGGTATGGCGAGCGCGGGCACGCCTCCCATCTAACCTCGCCGGCCCGATCCTCACCGCCGGGGATCAGGCGGCGCGAGGCGAAGGAGTCGCCTGACGACGTCCGCCCAACCAGCCAAGCGCGACCCCTGCCAGGGCGACGGGGACCATCAGTAGCCAGGGCATCGACCCGCCGCCGTCCGACCCGGCGCCCGTCGACGGCGCCGCAACGGCGCCGTCCGCGTCGCCCATCGGCGGCACGGCGCCCGTCGGGGTGGCGGCGAGCGGCGTGGCGCTGGCTGTCGCCGGCTGCGAGGTGGGCTTGGGGGCATCACCGAGCATGCCGAGCCGGGTCAAGGTGACGCGCAAGAGCGCGGGGTCCGACGGCATACGCAAGGGTGGATCCTGCTCGGGCCAGGTCCCGTCCAGGAGGTTGAACCCGCTGACATAGATCGCCTCGCCATAGATCTTGACCGTGTCGCGCCGCCAGGCTTCGTTGTCATGGATCAACCACGTCACGGAGATCGCGTAGTCCGGAACCCTCGTCGGCGGGTTCTCGACGATCGCTCCCGCGTCGATCTCACCGATGCTGCGTTCCAGCGCCGCATAGTCCACCGTGCCGTTCAGCGCGGCGGCGGCCGCTTGGGGCTCATACGAGGTGAGGATCACCGACGTCGGGCCGCCGGCCTGTGCGGGCGCACTGCCGAAGACGAGCAGGCACAAAGCCAGGAGAACAGCCAAACCGGCATACCGACGCATAGCGACCTCCGAGGATCAGATGGGCCGGCCGGGGCGGCCGACACTCGACATACACCGCCGGTGTCGGGCCGGTTCCCTCGGCGCCCGCTCAGGGCAGCGAACTCGATGCCACCCGCCGGGCCGCTGCCATGCTCTCGGCGCCTTCGAGCCGATAGGTGATCTCGCCTGCGGTGCCCGGCACCGTCCACACCAGGGTCGGGCCGGCGAGTCTCGGCGCCGAGCGGCGCGCGGTCCCGTCGGCGTCGATCCACGCCAGGTCGTGCCGGGCGCCGAGCCACAGCGCGGAGTGTGCGCCCACCTCGGTCCAGGTCACGGCGGCCGCCGTGGACTTCAGATAGCCCCAGTCCGGGCCACCGGCAAAGACTTCGAGCAAGCGCTCCTGCGCCCCGCTCCCCCACCGGACCTCGATGACCCGGCCGGCGCGCGTCACCGCGATCTGTCGTGGCGGACCGAGCGCCGTCGGCAGGCGGGCCTCGATGCCGACCCGGGCGGTGGCGGTGGCCAGATCCGCGACGACCTCCCGGCCCGCTGCGGGGCCGGCCGGGCTGCTGGTGGCCGTGGACAGCCCGGACGTCGAGGGGGTCGGGGAGGTGGCGCTGGTCGGCGATTGCTGCACCGTGACGGCACCGATGTGGAAGACCTCGAAGACGGCAGCCCGCACCGGCGGGATGAGGAGCACACTCGCGGCGGCGGCGATCGCGAGGCCGCCGAGCGCGCGGCGGCGGCGCCACCACGAGGTGGGCTTCGGCGGCGGCGCCAGGATTCGCCCAAGCACTCGCTCGGGCAGTTCGGCGGCCGGCTCGGGGGTCGCCAAGTCTCGCCCCAGCACGGTGAGTTCCCGCTCCAGCCAATCGAATTCAGACATCGGTCAGCTCCTCCCGCAGCGCGACCAGTGCCCGGTGCAGGCGTGATTTCACCGTGCCCGGCGCGATGTCGAGCACCTCGGCCGTCTCTGCCTCGGTCAGGTCCAGCAGGTATCGGCAGGTGACCACGCTCCTGGCCGCGGGGGTCAGCCGGTGGAGCGCGGCATACAGGCGCCTCTGCTGCTCGGACAGGAGAGCGACTTCGGCCGGTGACGGCTGGTATGCCGTGGGCTCGCCCAGCGCCACCACCGCCTGCTCCCGTTCGCGCCGGCGCGCCTCCCCGCGCCGGTCGTTGCTCGCCTCGCGGGCCACGATCCGCAGCAACCACGGCCGGAACGGCGCCCCCTCGCGGAAGCGATCGAGCGCGAAATAGGCCTTGACGAAGGCCTCCTGCACGACATCATCGGCGTGCGCTCCCGCCCCCCAGAAGGTCGCGAGCCGGGTGGCGATGGGCGCGTGGGCTCGCACCAGCAGCGCGTAGGCCGCCGGGTCGCCGGCGCGCACGCGAGCCAGTGCCTCGGCCTCCGCCTCCGCGTCGATGCGCTCCTCCTGGCAAGTCGTCACTGCTGTCTACACCGCGGCCAGCCACCCGGTTCCCCGCCCAGTGTGGGGCTCCCTCACCGCGTGAGGACGACGTAGCCGAAGCCGTCGAGGGTGAGGGTGGCGCCGGCGAGGTGGGCCCCCGCACTCCATACGGGCTGGGCTTCGGCGAATTCACCGAGGTCGATCCCGGCGGGTTCGCGCCGGGGGTTGACGACGACGAGATGGTTGTCCCCGCGCGTGTAGGCGAACGGGTAGCCGGCGTGCACCACGCGCGTCGGTGCGTGCCCCTTCAGCGCGGGCGTGGCGCGGCGCAGCGCGAGCAGGTCGCGAACCAGGCTCAGCGTTGATCCCGGTATGCCGTCCTGCGCCGCCACCGTGGGCCGGTCTGGGTCGGGGTCGATCGGCAGATAGAGATCGTCGGGCGAGGCCGCGGAGAAGCCGGCATTGGGCCCGTCATTCCATTGCATCGGGGTCCGGGCGCCGGCGCGGTTGTAGGCCGGATTGCAGATCGCGCCCTCGACATTGGGCATGCCCGGCAGATAGCGCATGCCGATCTCGTCGCCGTAATAGAGACTGGGCACGCTCCCCCACGTGAAGAGGAAGGTGAAGGCCGCGCCGAGCTGCTCTGGAGTCCTTGTGCCGCAACGCAGTCGGTTGAAGTCGTGATCCGCGGTGGCAAGGATGACCGGCCGCTGCGGATCCGCCGAGCGCATCCAGTTCCACGTGGCGAGGAAGGTCTCCGTCGAACCCTCGCCGGCGGCGGCGAAGAAGGGTTCGCGCGGCAGATGCCACGGCAGGATGCCCGCCGAGTGGTCGTCGAAAAGACTCGCATGAGCCGCGGAGATCACCAGCGCGAAGTCCGCGTCGAAGGCGAATCCGGCACTCCCGCGGGGCTCTTCGCCTTCCGGGATCAACACCGCCTCCGGGTATGCCGTCTCCAGCCAGGCGCGCAAGTCGTGCCAGATCGCCGCCGACGCCGCATGGCTGTCGCTGAGGATTTCGTCCTTGATGAGCGAGAAGGCCATGTCGACCCGGAAGCCGGCGACCCCCATCCCGAGCCAGAAGTCCAGAATCTCTTGCAGCGCAGCGCGATTGCGCATCGGGCCGGGTGCGTCGATGGCATCGCGCCAGGGCTGCGCTGGGTCGGTGCGCAGCCAGCCGAAATTGAGCGCGGGCTGTTCGTCATAGAAGTTCTTCAGGTACCACCCCGGACGCGGCCCCGGTGACTTCACCCAGCCCGGGATGCCCGGCAAATCGATGCCCCAGCCGGCGCCGGGGTCCTGCGCACTCCAGACATAACGATCGCCGTCCGGCCCGGGACCATCGGCAGCGAGCTCGGCTTGGAACCATGGGTGCTCGATCGAGGTGTGTCCGACCACCAGGTCGAGGAGGATCCGGATGCCGCGTTCACGCGCCGCCGCGATCAACTCCGCGAGGTCGGCATTGGAGCCATAGCGCGGCGCGACCCGCAGATAATCCGCCACGTCATAGCCCGCATCGAAGAAGGGCGAGTCGAAGCACGGGTTGAACCAGATCGCGTCCACCCCGAGGGAGGCGATGTAGTCCAGCTTGTCGATCACCCCTCGCAGGTCGCCGATGCCATCGGCATTGGTGTCGAGATAGGACTGCGGATAGATCTCATAGATCACGGCATCGCGGAACCAGTCGGCGGTCATGTCGTCATCCTGCCCGCTGTCGGCGTATGCCGTGTGTCCCGGCCCGAGACCAGTGCGCGACACGCGGTTGCTCGGCGGGAAAGCGGTTCCCTACGCTCGGGGCCATGGACAGCGTTCCCGTGGAACCGCCCGCCCGCCCCGACGCACCCGAAGGGGCGCTGCTACGGCGCGACATCCGGCGGCTCGGTGAGTTGCTGGGCGAGACCCTCGTGCGACAGGAGAACGAACGGCTGCTCGCGGAGGTCGAGGGCGTGCGCAGCCTGACCAAGGCCGCCCAACAAGGCGAGGACCAAGCGGCCCGCGAACTAGCCAAGCGGCTGGCAAGTGTCGACCTGCCCACCGCCATGCTGCTCGTGCGCGCCTTCGCGACCTACTTCCACCTAGCGAATATCGCCGAGCAGGTCGACCGGGCAGCCCACCTGGCCAAGCGCCCCGAGGATGCCGACTGGCTCAACGCGGCGATGGACCGCATCGTCGAGGAGCGCGGGCCCGCCGCACTGACGACCGCCTTGTCCCGGCTCTCGGTGCGGCCGGTCTATACGGCACACCCCACCGAGGCCAGCCGGCGGACCGCCCTGCTGAAGCTGCGCGAGATCGCCGATGCGCTGATTGCTTATCGAGCCACCCCGACACCGGCGGGTGAGCGGCGGCGCGACCGTCGCCTTGCGGAACTCATCGAGTCCATGTGGCAGAGCGACGACCTGCGGGTGGATCAGCCCAAGGTGGCCGACGAGGCGCGCAATATGCTCTTCTTCGTCGAGGGCCTGCTCGGCGAGACCGTGCCGCAGTTGCTCGCGGATCTCGCGGAGGAGGCCGAGCGCCGCGGCGCCTACCTGCCGCCCACCGCCCGCCCGCTCATCCTCGGCAACTGGATCGGCGGCGACCGCGATGGCAACCCGAATGTCTCGCCGCAGACCACGCTCGATGTGCTGGTCATGCAGCACGCGGTCGGCATCCGCGGGCTGATGGCCATGGTCCAACAGTGCGTCGATGAGGTGTCGATGTCGACCAAGCTCGTCAGCATCACCCCGCAGCTCGCCGAGTCCCTGGCGCGCGACCTCGAGGAACTGGACATCGAAGAACGCATCCGCCGGCTCAATGTCGAGGAGCCCTATCGCCTCAAGCTCAGTTGCATCCGCAAGCGCCTGGCCAACACCCACGATCGCATCGCGCGCCGCGGCGACGCCCGGCCCGGGCAGGACTATGTCGGGCGCGAGGACCTCCTGGCCGACCTGATGCTCATCCGTGAGTCACTTCTGGCGAACCAGGGCGAGCTGGTCGCGAATGGCGCCCTGGCCACCCTCATCCGCACGGCGAGCGCCTTCGGCCCTCAGGTGGCGACGATGGATGTCCGAGAGCACAGCGACGCCCACCACCAGGTCATCGCACAACTCGCCGATCGGGTGAGCGGCACCCCGGGGGAGTATGCCGCCCGCACCCGCGAGCAGCGCCTGGCCTGGCTCGGCACCGAGCTCGCCGGCCGGCGCCCGCTCGCGACCTATCCGCCGCCCCTGGACGAGGAGGGGCAGCGCACCTTTGACACGTTCCGCGCGATCCGAACCGCGCACCGGTGGTTCGGGCCGGAGGTCATCGAGAGCTATATCGTCTCGATGACCCAGGGCCCGGACGACCTCTTGGCCCCGGCGATCATCGCCCGGGAAGCCGGCCTGGTGGAGCTGTCGGGCGGCTCCGACCGGCCGTCGCGCGCCGACATCGGCTTCGTCCCGCTCTTGGAGACGGTCGAGGAATTACGTTCTGCGGGAGAGATTCTCGACGATCTGCTCAGCGTCCCCGCCTACCGCGAGATCGTCGAAGCCCGAGGCGGCATCCAGGAAGTGATGCTCGGATATTCCGACTCCAACAAGGATGCCGGCATCACCACGAGCCAGTGGGAGATCCACCGCGCCCAGCGGGTGTTGCGCGATGTCTGCGCCAAGCACGGGATCCAGTTGCGCCTCTTCCACGGCCGCGGCGGCAGCGTGGGGCGCGGCGGCGGCCCCACGCACGAGGCCATCCTCGCCCAGCCGTGGGGGACCCTCTCCGGAGAGATCAAGGTGACCGAGCAGGGCGAGGTAATCTCCGACAAATACCTCCTCCCGGCCCTCGCGCGCGAGAATCTCGAGCTGACCTTGGCGGCGGTGATGGAGGCGAGCACACTGCATACCTCCGCACGGGTGGAATCGGACACCCTGCGCGCGTGGGATGCGTCGATGAGCGCCATCAGCGATTCGGCCTTCGCGGCCTACCGGCGGCTGGTCGAGAATCCCCAACTGCCAAGCTATTTCGCGCAATCGACCCCCTTCGAACAACTCGGCGCGCTCAAGATCGGATCTCGCCCCTCCAAACGGCCCGACAGCGGCCAAGGATTGGCCGGACTGCGGGCGATCCCGTGGGTTTTCGGGTGGACCCAATCGCGCCAGATCGTGCCCGGCTGGTTCGGTGTCGGCACCGGGCTGCGCAGCGCGCTCGACGCCGGCCAGGTGGAAGAACTGCGCCGGATGTATGCGGAGTGGCACTTCTTCCGCACCTTCATCAGCAATGTCGAGATGATGTGCAAGAAGACCCGCCTCGATATTGCTGCGGAGTATGTCGGGGCGCTCGTCGATCCGGATCTGCACCCGATCTTCGAGGAAATCAAGGCCGAGTATGCCCGCACGGTCGAGTCGGTCCTGGAGATCACCGGCGAGAGCGAACTGCTGGAGGCCCAGCCAACGTTGAAGCGGACCCTGGAGGTGCGCGACCGCTATCTCGACCCGATTTCCTATCTGCAGGTCTCGATGCTCGCGCGGATCCGGGCCGGCGACACCGACCCGCAATTGCAGCGGGCCCTGCTGCTCGCGGTCAATGGCGTCGCGGCGGGGCTGCGCAACACCGGCTGAGTCGCCCGCGCCCGGACATAGGCTGACCAGGTGCCGAAGCCCTACCATCACGGCGACCTGCGCCGCGCGCTGCTGCACGCGGCCTGGGAACTGCTCGAGGAGGACGGTCTCGATGCCGTCACCTTGCGCGCGGTCGCGCGGCGGGCGGGTGTCAGCCATGCCGCGCCGGGCTATCACTTCCGCAGCAAGGCCGGACTGCTCGAAGCGATGGTTGCGCAGGGATATCTGCGATTTGCCGCCGACCTTGAGCAGACCTGGCAGGAGGCGATGCGCACGCACGACGGCCGAGACCCCTTGCACGCCTTGGAGCACGTGGGCCTGAGCTATGTGCGCTTCGCCCGCGCCCGGCCGCACGCTTTCGCCCTGCTCAACCGGCCGGAATTGCGTCGCCCGCGCGAGGACATCTTTGCTGGCGAGGTCGAGGAGGCGGCCGAATCGGCATATCTCGTCCTGGAGCGGGCGGTCGTGGCCTGCCAGGATGCTGGACAGATCGAGGCCGGCCCGCCGCAGCCGTGGGCGCTGCTCGCGTGGACGGGCGTGCACGGCCTGGCGATCATGCTGACCGAGGGACTGCTGGATCCGCGCCGCGTGGCCTTCGAGGAGGAGGAACTGGCCCGAATGCTGCTCGGCGCACTCCGGCACGGCCTGCAGCCCCGGCCAACCTAAGGCCGCCGCTTTCCCCTCACCGGCGTGACGTCACGCGCTGAGGCGGGAGAGGAAGCGGCGGGTGCGCTCGTGCCGCGGGGTGTCGAGGACGGCGCCGGGCTCGCCACGCTCGAGGATCCGGCCGTCGTCGAGGAAACACACCGTGTCGGCGACGCGGCGGGCGAAGCCCATCTCGTGGGTGTTGAGGATCATCGTCATGCCCTCGGCCTTCAGGTCGCGCAACAAGTCCAAGACCTCCCCGACCAACTCCGGGTCGAGCGCGGAGGTGACCTCGTCCAGCAGCATGACGAGTGGCTTGTTCACCAAGGCCCGGGCAATCGCGACCCGCTGCTGCTGGCCTCCGGACAGGGCATCGGGCTTGGCCTGCGCCTTCTCCAGCAGGCCCACGCGATCCAGCATCGCGAGCGCCTCCGCGACGGCCTGGGCCCGCTCGATCCCATGCACGCGCACCGGCGCGAGCGTCACATTGTCGATCACACTGAGGTGCGGGAAAAGGTTGAAGGACTGGAAGACCATCCCGATGCGCGCACGCACCCGGTCGGTGTCGACTCGGGGATCGGTGATGTCCTCGCCCGCCAGCCGCACGACGCCGTCATCGACCTGTTCCAGCCGGTTGATGCACCGCAGCAGAGTCGACTTGCCCGAGCCGGAGGCCCCGATCAGCACGACGCACTCCCCCGACCTCACCTCCAGCGAGACATCACGCAGAACGACATTGTCCCGGAACGACTTTCGCACGTGCTCGACCGAAAGAACCGGGCCGCTCACCGCATCCCTCCGTGCAGACCCTGCCGACGGGCCAGCCAATCGGTGAAGCGTGCCATCGGGATCGTCAAGAGCAGAAAGAGCACACCCGCGACGACATATGGCGTGTAGTTGTAGTCCAGCGACGTCTCGATCTGGGCCGCTCGGATGGCATCGACGATGCCGAGCACTGCCACCAGCCCGGAGTCCTTCTGCAGCGAGACAATGTCATTCATCAGCGCCGGGGTGACGCGCCGAATCGCTTGCGGCAGAACGACATACCGCAGGGTTTTGCCATAGCTCAAACCCAGGGAGCGCGCTGCCGCCCACTGGGAGGGGTGGATCGACTCGATCCCGGCGCGGAAGACCTCGGCGACATAGGCCGAATAGGACAGCGTGATCGCCAGGCCGCCCCAAAAGAGCGCGCTATTCGGCAGCCCCGCCAGCCGCAACGCAGGCATCCCGAAGCCGAGGAGGAAGAGCAGAAGCAGCAGGGGCAACCCGCGGAAGATATCGACATAGGCCGTGGCCAGCGCCCGCAGGGGGAAGAAGACAGGCCCGCGCAGAGTGCGCAGGATCGCCATGGTCAAGGCGATGATGCCGATCGCCACCGCGCACACGAGCATGATCCGGATGTTCATCCACAGCCCGCTCAGCACGGCGGGCAGGGAGTCGATCGCCTTGTCCACGTTGAAGAAGGTCTCGCGGAAGGCCGGCCAGCCCGGTGAGGAGGTGAGGGTCAGAGCCACCGCGACGACGGCGACCAGCGAGGCTGCCGCCGCAATGAGGATCGAGCGACGGGTGGCCCGCTGCCGGTATGCCGCCCGCTCCCGTTCGAGCGGCGATGGCACCCACTCATCGGTCGCCGCCGGGGCGTCCGACATCTGCGGCTACTTCAGTTCCGGCGCGCCCTGCGCCGAAAGCCACTGCGCCACAAGCTTATCCAGCGTCCCGTCGGCACGCAGCGCATCGACGGCCGCAGTCACGCACGGGGTCAGGCTCGATCCCTTGTCGAGGACGGCGCCGAACTGCTCGGCCGCGCCGGCGAGGGGCAACTGGCCGACAATCACGCCCTCGTCGAGTTGGGCGGCGGTCATATAGAAGGCCGTCGGCAGGTCGACGACGATGCCGTCGATCTGTTTGGCCTGTAGGGCCTGCACGGCCGCGTCATTGGTGTCATAGACGCTCGCCTTCGCGCCGATCTGATCGCTGATGGCCCGCAGGGAAGTGGTGCCGACCTGGCCGCCAAGCTTGGCATCCTTCAACGCCGCGACCGTGGTGACGCCATCGATCGGGCTGCCTTTGTAGGACACGACGGTCTGGACGACGTCGTAATAGCCGGATGAGAAGTCGACGGCCTTCTTGCGCTCCTCGGTGATGGAGACCTGGTTGAGGTCGAAGTCGAAGTCCTTGGCACCGGGCAGGACGACCTTGTTGAAAGGCACCTTCGCCCAGACCACATCGGCCTTGCCGAAGCCGAGCTTCTCGGCAATCGCATAGCCCACAGCCGACTCGTAGCCCTTGCCATTGCTCGGGTCGTTGTCCGCGAACCAGGGTCCGTATGCCGGGTTGTCCGTCCCGATCGTCAGCTTCCCGTCGGCGAGCGTGGCCACCGACCCCTTGAGGCAGTCGGCCGAGACCGGCAAGCTCGCGCTGTCCGAGGCGGCGGGCGCGCTGGTCGAAGAACTGGACGTGGTGCTGCTCGACGTGGCGGTGTTCGCCACCGACCCGCTCTGCGGCTCACCGCAGGCGGCCAGCGCTGCGGTGGCCAGCACCGCGGCGGCGATCGGAGCGACGCGGGTGAGCTGCTTCATACGAACTCCTTGTGTTCGGTTGCCTGGAGCTGGGTATGCCGTGGGGCGGCGACGATCGGATCGTAGCCACCCCACGGCATACCGCGTCGGGGCATCCCAGAGCTGAGGTCCCTGGGCTCCTAGCTGTCGAAGAGACCGAAGTCCATCTGGCAGACCGCGCCCTTGGCCGGGAGCGCGCCGGTGGCGTAGAAGCGGTCGAAGGCCTTGGTGACGCAGCTCGTGCCGAGCGCCCCGTGGCCCCAGCCGTTATAGGTCAGCAGGCGAGAGCTCGGGAAGAGGCTGGCGACCTTCTGTGCACCGTGGATCGGCGTGGCTGGGTCATAGGTGTTGCCGACGACGAGGATCGGGTTCGCCGTGGGGCCGCCATAGGGACCGAAATAGGAGTCTGTCTTGGTGGCGATGGGGTATTTCGCGCACGGTGCGCTCGCCCACGTCCACAAGGATCCGAAGCCGGGCCACTGCCTGTCCTGGGCCTGGCCGGCATTCCACCAGGCTTGCCGGGTCTCGGGGTTGCGGGTGTCGGCGCAGGCCACGCCGCTGAAGGCGTCGGAAACCATCGTGGCCTTGGCGAGCGGGCTCCGATAGGGCGCCGTGCGGATGCTGTCGGCCTTCGCCTTCAGGGTCGCTGCGATCGAGGTGTTGCCGGCCTTGGCGCCCTGGCCGAAGTTCTCGACCCACAAGTCTTGCAGCACATTGTCCAGGCCGTTGTAGTTCGAGCCGTAGAGGAAGCCGAGGACGCCACTGATAAGATCCGCATAGCCCAGGGTTCGGCCGCCGGCGGTCAGCGTGCCGGCCTTGGCCGCGGCGGCGAGCTTGGCCCACTTGGCCCTGGCGTTCGGTGCGAGATCGCACCGGGCCGAGCCGACCTTGTCGCAATAGCGAAGCGCTGAGGTCAGGGCTTCATGGGCACCCTTGGCGCTGCGCAGACGGGTCGAGAAGGGCTGGGTCGCCGGCAGATTCGAGGGACCCCCGGTGGACCAGGCCACCGGGTCCAGGACGGCATCGACGACCATCCGCCCGACCCGGTTGGGGAACATCGAGGCATAGGTCGAGCCGAGCTGGGTGCCATAGGAAATGCCGTAGTAGGTGAGCTTTTCATCACCCACGGCCTGGCGGATCAGGTCCATGTCGCGGGCGGTGTCCGCCGTCGACATGTGTCGCACGATCGTGCCCGGGTTGTTGGTGCATGCCGACCGGAGATACTCCGCCGCGCGGAAGACCGTCTTTGATTCCGCGACGGTCACCGGGAAGGCCACCGGCAGCGTCGGCGGCTCCGGGTTGGTGTTGGTGCAGACCATCATCGAACTGCGACCAACGCCGCGCGGGTCGACCCCGACCACGTCATAGCGGTTCTGAACCGTCGTGCCCAAGAGAGAAGGCGCCCACTGCGCAAAGTCCGTCGAACTCCCGCCGGGCCCGCCGGGATTGACGAAGAGGGTGCCGAGCTTCTTCGACTGCTGCTTGGCGGGCACCTTGGCAAGGTCGAGCACGACCTTGGGCCCATTCGGATTGTCGTAATCGAGCGGTGCGAGGGCGGTTGCGCACATCACGGGGCTCCGCGGTGCGCACCGTTTCCAATTGATCGTCGGGATCGGCGCTTGGACCTGATCGGCCTTAGGAGCCGCCGCTGGTGGCCCGGCGAGCGCCGATGCCGAGGGCAAGGCGCTCGCGACCAGAACAGCCCCCAGAGCGAGGCCGATCCCCTGCTTCTTTCGTGACATCCATCTCCCCATTTCGTCACGCGCCGAGCGGCGCGGCCGCGCACGACGATGTGCACGGCATACCAACCCAACCACGGACGCGCCCGCGCGCAACCGGAAGGGGCGACTTTTCATGGCCAGTCCAGGCACGGCATACAGGAAGCTCTCAGGATTCCTCGCCTACCCTTATCGGGTGATGATGCCCACCCTTGGCCCCGACTGGATGGACCCCGCCTGGCTGCTCGACAAGTTCGGCAGCCAGTTCTTCTGGGTCAGCACCGCGATCATCTTCATCGAGTGCGGGCTCCTCTTCCCCATTCTGCCCGGTGACTCGCTGCTCTTCGCGGTGGGCCTGTTCATCGCGAATGGCACGCTGAAGTTCAATATCGTCACCGCGTGTGTCGTGCTTGCGCTGGCCGCCTTCGCCGGCAATGTCGTGGGCTACGAGATCGGCCGCAAGCTCGGCGCGCCGCTCTATGAGCGCCAGGGTCGCTTCATCAACAAGGCGAACTTCGACAAGACGCACGCGTTCTTTGAGCGGTATGGAGCCAAGGCCCTTGTGCTGGGCCGCTTCGTGCCCATCGTGCGCACCTTCGTCACGGTCGTCGCGGGCGTCGGGAAAATGGAGCGCCGCCACTTTTTCGTATGGAGTGGCGTCGGCGCCGTCCTGTGGGCCGTGGGCGTCACGCTCGCCGGCTACTTCCTCGGCCAGGCCTTCCCCGTGCTCAGCGAGCACCTCGAAGCCGCCATCCTGCTGATCGTGGCCGTCTCGGTGGTCCCGATGATCCTCGAGTTCCTCAAGCACCGCCGCGAAGCGCGCCGCGTCACCGCCTCCTGAGCGCCCGCGCGAGGAGTCGGCCGCGCGAGCGGCGGGCACACCGGCCGCACCCGCGTCGGGCACACCGAACCCCCTGCCCACCCCCGACAAAGAAGTCGAGTGGGGGCATACGCCCCACTTTCCGTCGAAAAGCGAGTCATTAGCCCCCACTCGACACCGCAGCGGACGACCGCGCCTGGGCCGACCCTGCGTGAACGGCGGCGGGACGGGCGGCGGCGAGGGGTGCGGCCAGTCGGCCGGCCGAGCTCAGGGCAAGCGGCGGCGAGCGGCTTCAGGCCGCCATGTCGTATGCCGTGTGCTCGCTCGCCGCCACCAAGTCGGCGTACCGCCCGCCCCGGGCGAGCAACTGCTCGTGGGTGCCGACCTCGACAACCCGCCCCTGCGACATGACGGCGATCTGGTCGGCATCGCGCACGGTGGAGAGGCGATGGGCGATCGTGATCGTCGTGCGGCCGGCGGCGAGGGTGTCCAAGGCGCCCTGTAGCGCCCGTTCGGTGCGGGTGTCCAAGGCACTGGTCGCTTCGTCCAGCACCAGAACACGCGGATCGCGCAAAATGGTGCGCGCCACGGCAAGCCGCTGCTTCTCGCCACCCGAGAAGCGATGGCCACGCGCACCCACCACCGTGTCGAGTCCGTCCGGCAGACCGGCTACCAGATCGGCGACCTGGGCTGCGGCGAGGGCCCGCCACAGGTGGGCCTCGCTCGCGTCGGGCGCGGCCAGGAGCAGGTTGTCGCGGATCGAGGCGTGGATCAGATAGGTCTCCTGGCTCACCACCCCGACGATCGCCGCGAGGTCGTCCTCGGCCAGCTCCCGCACGTCAATCCCGTCGATGCGCACCTGACCCGAGGACGGATCGCGCAGCCGGGAGACCAGCCCGGCCAGGGTGGACTTGCCCGACCCGGTGTCGCCGACGAGAGCCAGCGAACTCCCGGCGGGCACGCGCAGCGAGACGGCATCGACCGCGGGGGCGGGAGCATCGTCATACGTCACGGTGACGGCGTCGAAGACGACCTCACCGGCAACGGCCGCGGGATCGATGGCGACCGGACGCGCGGGGGCGGGCACCTCGGAGACGAGGTCGAGATAGCCGAAGATCCGGCTGAAGAGCGCCATCGAGGCGACCCACTGGACGCCGACATTGAGCAGGCCCATCAGGGGGCGGAAGATCGCCGCCTGCAAGGCGGTGAAGGCGACGAGGGTGCCGATCGTCATACCGCCGCTGGTCGCGGGGAAGCCGGCGGCGAGATAGATGACCGCGGGGATGATCGCAAAGACGATGGACATCGTCGCCATCCGCCACCGGCCGGCGAGCTGGGATTTCAGCTCCAGTTCAGTGAGCGCGGCGGAGGTCGCGGCGAAGCGGCGGGCCCGGGCCTGGCCGGCACCGAGCGTCTTGGTGAGCAGGATGCCACTGACCGACAGGCCTTCATCGACCTGGGTCTGCATGTCGGCGAGGTGGCGCTGCTGGCGGGCGGTGATCTCGCGGCGCAGGATCGCGACCTTGCGCGAGAGCCAGACCGAGGGCGGGATGACCAGCAGGGAGAGCAGCGAGAGCCGCCAGCTCAACGCAACCATGGCGGCTGCCGTGGCAATGGCGGTCGTGACATTGCTCGCGATGGAGGTGGCGGTGTTGGTGACCACCCCCTGCATCCCGGCGATGTCGTTGGTCAAGCGCGAGGTGACCTCACCACCCCGGGTGCGGGTGAAGAAGCCGAGCGACTGGCGTTGCAGGTGAGCGAAGACGTCGGTGCGCAGCCGGTGCATGACCTGCTGCCCGACGGAGGTCGCGAGCCAGGTCTGGACGACGCCGAGCAGCGCCGTCACGCTGGCGACGGCGATCATGCCGGTGACCGCGAGCGCGAGCAGTCGGGTGTTGCCGTGCGGGAGCGCGTCGTCGAGGACCGCGCGCAGGAGGAAGGGCTGGGCCAGGCCCAGCAGCGAGGAGACCACGATGATCGCGGTCACGATGGCGACGGGCCGGCGGTGCGGCGCGAAGAGGGTCAGGACGCGGCGCAGCTCGACGGGAGATTCGACGAGTTGAGCGCGGTCGCGCGGGTCAAGGCGCTGGGGTCCACGCTGGCCCCGGTCGGAGGTGCCTTCCATCTGGGCACTCCCTTCTGTATGTTTCGTTGTCGATACAGAGGTTACCTCACTATGTGGTTGCCTGTCCAATTGTTTGTATGCTGTGCCCATGCCCCACCCCGCCGACGAGCCTCTCGACGTGCTCCTCGGCCGCGTGCTGCGCACCCTGCGTCATCGCTGGTCGCAGGAGTTGGCGGCGCATGACCTCGCCCCGCACCAGGGGCGGGCCTTGCGGATCGTGGCCGAAACCGGTCCATTGCGACTCTCGGCGCTGGCGGAGCGGCTGCGGATCACGCCGCGTTCGGTGACGGAGGTGGCCGATGCCTTGGAGCAGCGCGATCTCATCGCACGCTCCCCCGACCCCGGCGACCGCCGGGCAACCCTGCTCGCGGTGACGGATACGGGGCGGGAGGTGGCCACGGCATACGAGCGCGTGCGGCGCGCACAGTCCGAGGCCTTCTTCGGCCGCCTCAGCGTCGGCGACCGGCACGCGCTGACGCGCATCCTGACCGACCTCCTCGACGACTAGTCCGCCCGGCTGCGGCAGAATCTCCCCTCGTGGCCACCATCGTCTTCTTCCACGCCCACCCCGACGACGAGGCGTCGCAGACGTCCGGCTCGATGGCGCGAGCCGCCGCCGAAGGCCACCGCGTGGTTGTGGTCTTTGCGACCAATGGCGAGCACGGCGAGGTCCCCGACGACCTGGCCGCCGGAGAAACCCTGATCGATCGTCGGCGCGCCGAGGCGATGGCCTCCGCGGCCGCCATCGGCACCGCGCGGGTGGAGTGGCTCGGCTATTCCGATTCCGGTATGACCGGATGGGAACAGAACGGGCACTCCGCGGCCTTCCACCGGGCTGACGAGCGCGACGCCGGCCTGCGGCTGGCCGCGATTCTCGATCGCGAGGACGCCGATATCGTCACTGGATATGACTGGCACGGCGGCTATGGCCACCCCGATCACGTCAAGGTCCACCGGGTCCTGCACGCGGGCGCGGCGCTCGCGGCCCGGCGCCCGCGGGTGCTGGAATCGACGATGAACCGCGACACGATGCGCCAGATGCACCAGCAAGCGCTGGCCGCCGGCATCGAAAATAGTTGGGACCCCGACCAACCGATGGACGACGGCAATCCCTTCGGAACCCCGCAAGACGAGATCACCTGGGCGGTCGATGTCAGCGCCTTTGTGCCGACCAAACGTGCTGCGCTGCAAGCACATCGCAGCCAAAAGACGGACATCGAGGGATTGCTCGGGATGCCCGAGGAGGTCTTTGCGATCGCCTTCGGCACGGAATATTTCATCGAGCCGGGCGCCGAGCCCGGTATGCAGTCCGGCTGGCCCTTCACCGCCGGCCGACCCTGACCTGACGAAGGAGCGTGCGCGTGAGCAGCACCAACGACCGACTCGATCTGGCCGGTCTCGATGACCTCTTCAGCGCCGATGAACTCGCCATCCGGGCCAGCGTGCGGGCCCTGATGGAGCGCCGCGTCGACCCCTTCGTCGCCGACTGGTTCGAACGCGGCGAAATCGACGATCTGCCCGGCTTGGCCCGCGATCTCGGCGCCCTCGGGCTGCTCGGCATGCACCTGCACGGGTATGGCTGCGCCGGCACCTCTGCGGTCGACTACGGCCTGGCCTGCCTTGAGGTCGAGGCCAGCGACTCCGGCATTCGGTCATTGGTCTCGGTGCAGGGCTCCTTGGCGATGTTCGCGATCTGGCGATTCGGGTCGATTGAGCAGAAGGAAAGTTGGCTGCCGCGCATGGCGACCGGCGAGGCTATCGGGTGCTTCGGCCTGACCGAACCGGATCACGGGTCCGACCCTGGGAGCATGCGCACGCGCGCCCGCCGCGATGGCGCGGACTGGGTGCTGACCGGGCGCAAGATGTGGATCACCAATGGCTCGGTCGCCGCGGTGGCGGTGGTCTGGGCGCAGACGGCGGACGGCATCCGCGGGTTCGTCGTCCCGACCGACACCCCCGGCTTCTCCGCGCCGGTGATCAAACACAAACTTTCGCTGCGCGCCTCGGTGACCAGCGAGTTGGTCCTCGATGAGGTCCGGCTCCCGGCGGATGCGGTGCTCCCCGAGGTGCGGGGCCTCCAAGGCCCGCTCGCCTGTCTGACCGAGGCGCGCTATGGCATCATCTGGGGCTCGCTCGGCGCGGCCCGCTCCGCCCTCGACACCGCGCTCCGGTATGCCGGGGAGCGCGAGCAGTTCGGCAAGCCCATCGCCGGCTTCCAGTTGACGCAGCAGAAACTGGCCGAGATGTATCTGGAGTGGACCAAGGGCCTCTTGCTGGCCGTCCATCTCGGGCGGCGCAAGGACGCCGGCACCCTGACCCCGGAGCAGGTGAGCCTGGGCAAGCTCAACAACATCCGGGCTGCGCTGGAGATCTGCCGGACCGCGCGAACAATCTTGGGCGCCAACGGGATTTCGTTGGAGTTCCCGGTGATCCGGCACATGAACAATCTGGAGTCCGTGCTCACCTATGAGGGCACGGTCGAGATGCACACCCTGGTGATCGGACAGGCCCTGACCGGCCTGCCCGCCTTCCGCTGACGCCGCGCCGTGAGGCCCGGAAAACCAGCGAAGGGGCAGATCAGGCCGGCGGCTGGGCCTGCTGGCCCGGCTGCGGCACGGGCGGGATCTGGCCGGTGGGCTGTTGGGTCGGGATCTGCGCCGGGGCGCCATCCTGCGGGGCGTTGTAGCCGGCCGGGGGCGGGATGTTGTAGTTGCCCTGACCGAAGTCGACCTTCACCGGGTCCCGCTCGGCGCCCTCGACCTCGAAGTACTCCTCGCGCTTGATGTTGAACATGCCGGCGACGAAGTTGCTCGGGACCGTCTCGACCTTGGTGTTCAGCTCGCGGACGTTCGCGTTGTAATAGCGGCGCGCGGAGGCGATGCGGTCCTCGGTGGAGGTCAGCTCGTTCTGAAGCGCCGCGAAGTTCTGGTTGGCCTTGAGGTCGGGATAGGCCTCGGCGACGGCGATCAACCGCCCGAGCGCGGCACTCAACATACCTTCGCTCTGAGCCTGTTGCCCCGGCGTCTGGCCGCCCGCCATGGCGGCGCTGCGCGCCTTCATGACGTCCTCGAGGGTGCCGCGCTCGTGGGCGGCATAGCCCTTGACCGTCTCGACGAGATTGCCGATCA
>Ga0075158_10000216_pt1 | contig 46033 bp, 35 predicted proteins | sample JI91814BDNA_FD_70968 | JGI IMG/M metagenome (GOLD analysis project Ga0075158, IMG submission 70968) | Wastewater effluent complex algal communities from Wisconsin, to seasonally profile nutrient transformation and Carbon sequestration -... | ecosystem: Engineered > WWTP > Effluent > Algae... | reverse complement strand
AATAGGGATGGGCGAGGCGCTCCAAAGCCGTTCAAGGTGCAGGGCGCTAGGGGAGGGTGCGGCCATGTCCGGATGGAAAAGGCTTTTCCACTTGCGCATGTACGGCGTGTATACGGTGTATGCCCCGCCGTTGTCCTTGACCACTTCGCCCCGCTCGAAGAGGCTGATGTCCTTGAAGGTCCGGAACGCGATCCCCCTGCTCGCCAGCAATTCGCTCACGTGTCCGTCCCGTGAGATCGCATAAGGCTCGTGGTCATGATTCGCAGTGACCGCGGTGATATCGAAGCGTTCCAACAAGCGCTCCCAAACCTCCTCGGGTTCTCCATGCTCCACCAACAACGTTGATCCGCGTGCCACCATCTCCTGCTGCATACGCTCCAAAGCGCGATGGATGAAGTCAACACGACGATCGGCCTTGTCCTCCAACTTGGACAGGATCGTCGTGTCGAAAATGAACAGGGGCATCACGTTGCCATGATCCTGCAACGCGCGGAAGAGACCGTGGTTGTCCTCCAGACGAAGGTCACGCCGGAACCAATGGATGCTTATACGTGGTTTCATGGTCTCGGCTATTGAAGCCATTCTGTGTCGCTGAGATCGATCCGGTCCGGGCAAGTGCTCATGGTCACGCTAGCCATGGATCGGGATGGATGGGTCTTGGAAGGATCCACAGGAATAGTGCATGGAGCACCAAGCGGGCTCCTCATTTCTTCATGTAGGTCAAGAATTCGTTGCGTACCTCCGCCTCTTCGAAACGACCGCTGTAATGTGCGGTCAATGTGCTGCTGCATTCGTCCTTCACACCGCGCAACTTCACGCACATGTGTTCGGCATCGATCACAACGGCCACATCATCGGTCCGAAGAACCTGCTTCATCTCCGCTGCGATCTGTTCCGTAAGACGCTCCTGCACCTGAGGGCGTGCCGCGTAGTACTTCACGATGCGGTCGAGCTTGCTGAGTCCGATGACCTGTCCACTGCTGAAGTAGGCCACGGTGGCCTTGCCGAGGATGGGCACGAAGTGATGCTCGCAGAAGCTGTGCACGGTGATGTCGCGCTCCACCAACATGCCCTTGTAGTCGAACTTGTTGGCGAAGAGGGTGGGTGTCGGCTTGTTTTCCGGGTTCAATCCACTGAACACCTCATTGACATACATCTTGGCCACGCGCAAGGGCGTGCCTTGTAGACTGTCGTCCGTGAGGTCGAGTCCCAAGGTGTCCATGATGCCTTTGAAATGTTCAGCGATACGGGCCACTTTCTCGGTCTCTGAGAGATCGAAGGCATCCGCGCGCAGGGGTGTGTCCACCTGGCCAAGCAATTCCAATTGTTCCAACGGGTCGGTCTGGCCATGCAGCGCGATCACCGCACCGTTCTTCTTCATCAACATGGTGGTCAGGTTCAGTGGGGACACTTGTCGCGCGTTGACGCGTGGGCGCACACCTGGTCCCAGCAGGTGCGCAACCAGACCGTGTAGTGTTCCGGATGCACGGCCATGTCCGCCGCGATCTCGTGGAGATGCATGTAACGCCAATCCTCGGCCTCATCGGGATCGGGCGTGGCCACCCCCGACCATTGGCCGAACAGGACATGGTCGAGTTCATGCTCGTAAAGGCCGTTCTCGAAATGAGCCTTGTATAGGAAGCTGAAGCACGGGGCCACGTCGGTATCGATGCCCATCTCCTCACGGAGCCTCCTTCGCGCTGCATCCACCACGGTTTCATCCGGCCGGGGATGGCTGCAACATGTATTGGTCCATAGGCCACCGCTATGGTACTTTCCTACAGCCCGTTTCTGTAGGAGCAAGCGGCCTTGAACATCGAACAGGAAGACGCTGAACGCTCGGTGCAGCGCACCTTCCTGATGGGCACGCAACTTGCCCATGGTACCCACGGCCTCATCCCGTTCATTCACCAACAACACCAGCTCCTCCGTAGGATGGTCCATGTTCATAGTGCGCCGAAGCTGTGGCGTAGATAGCTGGTGGTGAGCAGGGCGATCTTGCGACGATTGCGAACGCGGACCCGTTCCTTCAGGATCCGGTCGAATGGCAGCGCCTTGATCTTGCGGAAGAGGTTCAGGTAGTAGACGTAGGCGATGTACACCCCGAACCGAGCACCTTTGGGTAACTGACGGATCCCGATGAGCGCCTCATCGAAGTCGTGTTGGATGTCCTCCTCGATCCGCGCCTTGGTGACAGCGTCCATCCGGTTCACATCGATGCCCGGGAAGTACGTACGGCCAAGGTTCTGGTGGTCGTCCTTCAGGTCGCGGAGGAAGTTCACCTTCTGGAAAGCAGCTCCCAACTTCATGGCCGCGGGCTTGAGCTTCGCGTAGAGCGCATGGTCGCCCTCGCAGAACACACGCAGGCACATCAATCCTACCACCTCGGCGCTACCCAGGATGTAGGTCTCGTAGCTCTGTTGGTCGTGTGCGGTGTCCCTGAGGTCCATGGCCATACTGTCCAAGAAGGTGTCGTACAGCTCCGCTTCGATGTGGAAGGTGTTCACCACCCGCTGGAAGCTATGTAGGATCGGGTTCAGGCTGATCCCCTCGGCAATGGACCGATGGGTGTCCTCCCGGAACCGGCGAAGCAGGTCCTGTTTGTCGTAGCCGTGGAACGTGTCCACGATCTCATCGGCGAACCGTACGAAGCCATAGATGGCGTGGATCGGCGCATGGAAACGCTTGTCCAACGAGCGGATCCCCAGTGAAAAGGACGTGCTATAACCATAGGTCGTGTGCTTGCTTGCTTTCTGGCACACCTGATCGAAGAGCGCCACGCTGTTCATGCGTTCATGGGTTGAGCAGCTGCCTTACGGCTCGCCACGGGATGTTCGTTCACAATGAGGTCGGCGACCACCTGACCGCTGATGATGGCCGGTGGCACTCCCGGTCCGGGGACGGTCAATTGCCCGGTGTAGTAAAGGCCTCGGATCTTCTTGCTCTTCATGCTCGGACGCAAGGGACCTGTTTGCAGGATGGTGTTCGCCATGCCGTAGGCATTGCCTTGGAAGGCGTTGTAGTCCGATCGGAGATCGTTGATGCTGTAACTGCGCTTGAGGATGACGTGGGACCTGGGGTCGAAACCCAGGTGTTTGCGCAAACGATCCATGACGATCCCATAGTACCGCTCGCGTGTCGTATCGTCGTCGGGGAGGCCCGGCGCGATGGGGATGAGGATGACCATGTTCTCACAACCGTCCGGTGCGACACTTTGATCGGTCTTGGAGGAACAACTCGTGTAGAACAACGGTTTGCTCGGCCAAATCGGTCGGTCGTAGATCTCCACGGAGTGCTGGTCCAATGATTCGTCGAAGAAGAGGGTATGGTGTTCCAGATCAGGGAGCCGACGGTCGAATCCCAGATAGAACAGCAGACCCGAAGGAGCCATCGTCCTTCCTTTCCAATACGATGGGCTGTAGGCGTTCATGCCCTTTGGCAGAAGCTCTTGATCCACGTGATGGTAATCGGCACCCGCCACCACCACATCGGCATTCAGTATGCCCTTGCTGGTCTCCACACCCACGGCCCGTCCACCTTCCACCACCACACGCTTCACGGGTTCGCTCAAGCGGATCACCGCTCCGTTCTGCTCGGCGACCCGCACGAAAGCATCCACCACCTTACCCATGCCGCCCATGGGATACCACGTACCCAGTTCCATGTCGGCATAATTCATCAGGCTGTAGAGCGCCGGCGTGTTCTGCGGTGCCGCTCCCAGGAACAGCACCGGAAATTCCATAAGCAGGCGCAACCGTTCATCAGTGAAATGAGCGCGCACATGCTTGCGCAACGAGCGGAACACCTTCGTCTTGAGCAAACCACCGATCAGACCGGGATGCATGTATTCGCTCCAAGAAAGAGAAGGCCGATATACCAATTCACCCATGCCGAGTTCATACTTCAATTTGGCCTCGGCCAAGAACCGTTCCAACTGTGCACCTGCGCCAGGCTCCTTGCTGTCGAAAAAGGCCCGCAGTGCTACGGGGTCCGCAGGCAATGCCCATTTCTCCCCTGGTCCGAAGACCACACTGTACGAGGGGTCGAGACGGACCAGGTCATAGTGCTCCATCACTGCGGTTCCTTGCTCACGGAAAAAGCGTTCGAACACTTCTGGCATCCAATAGAAACTTGGACCCATGTCGAAGGTGAACCCCATTTCGCTCCATGTGCGTGCCCTACCCCCCGGCGTTGCGTTCTTCTCCACCACGGTCACCGCATAACCTTGACGCCCGAGTGAGGCCGCTGCGGCCAAGCCGGCGAAACCGGAACCGATGACAATGGCGTGGGGCATCAGGCGGGGACGTTCTTATCGGTGAGCATTTCCATGAGGCGTTGACGGGCTTGGAAGATGCGGCTTTTGACCGTGCCGATCGGTATACCCAAGTGTTCGGCGATCTCGTGGTACTTGTAGCCCTCATGGTGCATGGTGAAGGGCGTGCGGAAGGCCGGGTCCAATTGCTCCAAGCTACGCTGTATCTCCGACATCTTCATCGAGGCCTCGGTACTCGCGGGTGTTTGTACCCGACGGACCTGCTCACGCTCCCTATCCACATTGTCCATCAAAGCCTTCTTCCGCTTGTTGCGTCGGTGGTCGTTGATGAACGTGTTCTTCATGATGGTGTACAACCACGCCTTGAAATTGGTGTTGTCCCGGAACTTGTCCCGGTAGGTGAGCGCGCGCATCAAGCTCTCCTGAAGAAGGTCCGCCGCATTCTCACGGTCCTTCGTCAAACTGAGCGCGAAGTAGTAAAGTTGCTGACGCAAGCCGACCAGTTGCTGTTGGAACTCGAGGGTGGACATAATGTGATTTGTTTAATGTATTGCTCGAAAGAGTGAACAAAGATTGCAACCATTGTTTCATCTTTCCAAGAAAACCTTAAACAAAATGGATCTGCCATGACAATTGGGGGACCAAACCACCTACTTCATTTATGTAAGTAATTGACCACCAGGGTATTGTGTTGTGCGTTATCGCGTAGGACGAACAACGCTCCGATCTGGCTGTTCCACCCGTTTGGCCCATCCGCTGCTCCCATGAGAACCTTTCTTGCCGGTCTTGTCCTTTCACTTGTTCCAGGTCTTTCATTCAGCCAGGCCGTGGTGAAGGGGCTGGTGAGCGATGCGCGTACACGCGCCGCACTGCCTTTTGTGAACGTGCTCCTGGATGGTACCACGCAGGGGGCCACCACCGATATCGACGGTCGCTTCTCGATGAGCGACGTGAAGCCCGGGCTGTACAATATCGTCGTATCCTCTGTGGGTTACCAGCGCCGCGTGATCACCGAGGTGCAAGTGGGAACGGCCCGCCCCGTCGAGCTGGAGATCGCGTTGGAGCCCTCCGCCACCGAGCTCAAGGAGGTGGAGATCACCCGCAAACCCTTCACACGCACCCAGGAAAGTCCGTTGTCCGTGCGCACGATCGGCTCGGCCGAGATCATGCGCAACCCCGGTGGCAACCGCGACATCAGTAAGGTGATCCGGGCTCTTCCCGGCGTGGCCAGCACCGCCAGTTTCCGTAATGATATCATCATTCGAGGTGGTGCACCCAACGAGAACCGCTTCTACCTTGATGGCATCGAGGTGCCCACTATCAACCACTTCAGCACGCAGGGCTCCAGCGGTGGGCCTGTGGGCATGATCAACGTCAACTTCATTCGCGAGGTGGATGTGATCACCGGCGCGTTCCCCGCCGCGCGCGGCAATACCCTGAGCTCCGTCTTCGAGTTCAAACAACCCGAAGGCAACACCGAGAAGCGCACCTTCACCTTCATGCTCGGCAGCAGTGATCTGGGATTCACATTCGATGGACCCACAGGCAAGAACGCCTCCACCATCATCTCCATCCGACGTTCCTACCTGCAGTTCCTCTTCCAAGCACTGAAGCTGCCCTTCCTACCCATCTACAACGATGCGCAGTTCAAGCATACCATCCGCATGGGGTCCAAGGGAAGGCTCACCTTCATCGGCCTCGGCGCGTATGACAATGTGGAGTTGAACCCTTCGGCCAACGACGGGGTAACTGATGCGGAACGCTTCGAGCGGAACCGCTACATCCTAGGGAACATCCCGGAGAACGACCAATGGAACTACACTGTGGGAGCGCGTTATGATCGCTTCGTAGCCAAAGGGTTCCACACGTTCGTGGTCAGCCGGAGCCACCTCTTCAACGAGGCCAGCAAGTTCAGGAACAACGATGAGAGCGACGCATCCGGCTTGCTGTTGCGTTATGGCAGTCAGGAGGAGGAGAACAAGTTCCGCTACGAGGCCATCATGAACTTCGGCGCGTGGCGCTTCGTGGGCGGGGTGAACGCGGAGCATGCGCGCTACAGCACGGACACCTATACCCAGCGCGTGATCGCCGGCAACGCAGTGATCGTCGATTACACCAGTTCGCTCTCCCTTGACAAGTTCGGGGGCTTCGCCCAGTTGAGTCGCACCTTCGGCAAGCTCTCCAGCTCCTTCGGCCTGCGCTCGGACATCAACACGCTCAATGTGAACATGAGCGACCCGATCGATCAGCTCTCGCCTCGACTCTCCCTGTCCTATGCGGTGAACGATGCCTTCACCATCAATGCCAATGCCGGGCGTTTCTACCAACTCCCTCCCTACACTGTGCTGGGCTTCCGCGATCCAGCGGGCAGCCTGCTCAACCTGCAGCGGGGCATCCGCTATATCCAGGCGGACCACGTGGTGGCCGGTGTGGAATACTACACACGCGACAATGCGAAGTTCTCCGTGGAGGGCTTCCACAAGTGGTACGACCGCTACCCCTTGCTGGTGGACAAGGGCATCAGCTTGGCCAACCTCGGCGGTGACTTCGGGGTCATCGGGAATGAGCTGGCGTCCCCCGATTCGCGCGGTCGTTCCTATGGGGTGGAGTTCCTCGCGCAGCAGAAGCTGTACAAGGGCTTCTACGGGATCCTGTCCTACACCTTCGTGAAGAGCGAGTTCACCAATGCCGACGGTCGTTTCGCCCCCAGCAGCTGGGATTATGGCCATATCCTCAATGCCACGGCCGGCAGGCGCCTCCGCAAGGATTGGGAAGTGGGCCTGAACTTCAGGCTGCAAGGCGGTGGCCCCTACACACCCTACGATGTGGGACTCTCGTCGCGTATTCCCATCTGGGACGCCACCCAACAAGGTGTACTGGATTTCAGTCGCATCAATACGGAGCGACTGCGCATCTTCACCCAGTTGAACGCCCGCGTGGACAAGCGCTACTACTTCAAAGGCTGGACCCTCAACGTGTACTTCGATGTGGAGAACGCATTGGGGTCCGAACTCCCGGGCGTTCCCTTCGTGGACGTGGTGCGTAACGCTGCGGGCCAACCCACCGTGGACCCTGCCGATCCTTCGCGTTACCTGACCCGGATCGTTCCCAACGACGGAGCCACTGTCATCCCGAGTATCGGAGTGATGGTGGAGTTCTGAAAGAACGGTTCCGGTCGCCTGATCCGATGTCACCTGTCGAGTGGCAACACTGTAACACTAGGTGTGTGAGGGATCCTCTGAACGCGTAAAAGGATGGCAAAACACGCAAAAAGCCCCACATACGCGGGGCTTTTGTGGGACGTACTGGATTCGAACCAGTGACCTCATGCGTGTGAAGCATGCGCTCTAAACCAGCTGAGCTAACATCCCAGTATTTCAATCGGACCGCAGTATGCCGGTCCTTGTGGAGGCAGCCGGATTCGAACCAGCGACCCTCTGCTTGTAAGGCAGATGCTCTGAACCAGCTGAGCTATGCCTCCGAACGGGCCGCAAATATAGAAGTTCTCCTCACACCACTTCGGCCACTACGAATACACTGCCGGTGACCAGCACGAGGTCGTTGTGGGTGGCTGCTTTCCGGGCGGCCATGTAAGCTTCTTGAACACTCGCGAACACCGTGCCTCGCAGGCCATGAACCGCGGCTTGGTCCTTCAAGGCTGCAGCATCCAGACCGCGCGGGATATCGGCTTTGCAGAAGTAGTAGCGGGCACGTTGGGGCAACTCGGCCAGGACCGCGCTGATATCCTTATCACTCACCATGCCCAACACGATGTGCAGTTCCTCGTAGGGTGTGCATTCCAACAGGCTCCTGATCACCCGGATCCCGTCCACATTATGCGCCACATCGGCAATGGTGAGCGGTGGTTCCGCCAGCACCTGCCAGCGCCCTTTCAGACCGGTGTTGTGCACCACCCGTTGGAATCCGCGCGCGATGTGCTCCTCCTGCAGGTTCCAGCCCTTGTCCTGTAGGATGCCCAGCGCCGCAAGTGCTGTGCGTGCGTTGCGCACCTGGTGCGCACCCTCCAACGCGCTGGGGTGGGGTAGGGGGGACTTCTGATCGACGAAATGAAGTGGGGAACCCTGATCGCTGGCCACTTGCTTGAACACATCGGCCACCGCTCCTTCCGCCTCGCCAATGACCACAGGCACACCCGCTTTGATGATCCCCGACTTTTCCCGAGCGATGGAGGGAAGGTCAGGCCCAAGGAACTGGACATGGTCCCAGCCTATGTTGGTGATCACACTGACCTCGGGAGTCACCACGTTCGTGCTGTCCAAGCGCCCACCCATGCCGGTCTCGATCACTGCGATATCCACGCACTGCTCACGGAACCACCACAAGGTGAAGGCCACACCCCACTCGAAGAACGACGGTTGGAGCGGCTCCAAGCGGGAGCGGTGCCGGGTGACGAAGTCGACCACCAATTCCTCCGGTACCATTTGCCCATTGATACGGAAGCGCTCGCGGAAGTCCTTCAGGTGGGGCGAGGTGTGCAGGCCCGTGCGATACCCGGCCTCCTGCAAGGTGCTCGCCAGCAAGTGACTGGTGCTTCCCTTGCCATTGGTGCCTGCCACATGGATGCACCTCAAGTCCCGCTCGGGGTGGTCCAAGGCTTCCATCAGTGCCCACGTGGTACCCAGGTCGGCCTTGTAGGCGGCCGCTCCGATGCGCTGGAACATGGGAAGCTGCGCGTAGAGGTACGCCAGCGTCTCCGCGTAGGTCATTCGAGGATGAAGACGAAGGTCATTTCGCCCTTCTGCTCCGCCTGTCCATTGGGATCGGCGGTGAAGGTGCATTGCAGCGCGGCCTTACGGGCCAAGTTGAACAGCACCTGACTGGTGGTGGTGCTGCGATCAAGGTTGAAGGCCACCCGGGTCACCTTGCCACTGCGATCCACGAAGATGTCCAGCGCCACCTTGCCGCCTTCACTAGGCTTCTCACTGATACTGGGTCCCCGCATGAAGCCGCGGCCATCCAAGCGGCCATTGAATCCCTTGCCACTGAAGCTGCCGATACCGCCTCCTCCGGGCTTTTCCCCCGGGGTGTCGTTCCCACCTGGTGGGCCGTTGGTAGGCGCACTGCTGGGGTTGGTGGATGGGTTGAAGAGCGCGTTCGGATTGGGCTTGGGTGGTTTCGGCGTCTCGGGCTTCGGCGTTGGCTTCGGGGTGGGCTTCACCGGTTTGGGCACTTCCACCTCACTGGCCTCATCGGTGACCACATCCTCGGGTTGTGCGGGTGCTGTCACGGGTGTGGCGCTCTCCTGCGGACTGCCGGGGTTGGGGTCGGGGTCGCCGCCGGTGAGGCCTCCTGCATCCTCAAAGGCGAGTTCGATCCCCACTTCTGGAGGAATCGGGTTGGGCTGCGAAAGGCCGAAGAACAAGAACAACAGGACCATCAATACGTGCAGCACCAACGTGGTGATGATGCCCGTTCGGCGGTCGCTCTGTTGCTGTTGGATGCTGATCGTGCTCATGTGCGTGGTCCGGTTCTGGTCCTGGGTCGGCCCACCCTCGTGTGCCGCTGGTGCGGCGACCCACTCGCTTGCGCTCGTGGGCGGGCGCGACATGTCGCGCCCTTACTCGGGTTTGGTGGCCAGGATGATCTTCCACTTGTTGCGTTTGGCAATGTCCAGCACACTCACCGTCAGTCCCGTGGGAACGCTCTGGTCCACATGCATCACAATGGATTGATCGCCAGCATGCTTGCTCATCTCATCCTTCAATACACCCTCCAGGTCCGCAGGTTCGATCATGGCGTTATTCACACTGAAGTGCTCCTCCGCATCGATCCGAACGGAGACCTTGGGCTTTTCCTTGGTCTTGTTGGCGCTCTTCGGCAGGTCGACAGGTAATGCATAGGGGCTGACCAAAGTGCTCACGATCACGAAGAAGATGAGCAACAGGAAGACCAGGTCGGTCATGGAGCTCATGTTGAACCCCGCGTCCACCCGGTGTGTGCTTCTCAGTCCCATGGTCCCTTATTTGGCAGGTGAATCCAATACGTCCATGAACGCGATGGTGGTGGCCTCCATGTTCTGGATCACCTTGGTCACCCGCGCCACAAGAGTGTTGTAGGCCACATAGGCGATGATGCCCACGACCAGGCCTGCCACGGTGGTCACCATGGCTTGCATGATACCGCCGCTCAACGCGGAGATCTCCACGCCAGCGCCACTGATCTTCATGGTGTGGAAGGTGACGATCATACCGATGACCGTTCCAAGGAAGCCAAGCATTGGTGCTGCACCAGCGATGGTGGCCAACACGCTCAGCCCTTTCTCCAACTGATAGATCTCCAACTTGCCCGCGTTCTCGATGCTCACCTCGATGTCCTTCAAGGGCTTTCCAATGCGGCTGATGCCCTTGTCCAGCATACGGGAGATGGGAGAGGAGGTCTGTGCGCAGAGGTTGCGGGCACTATCGATCTTCCCCTCGTGGATGTAATCCTTGATCTTGTTCATGAAGTCTTTTTCCTCCTTCAATGCTCGCCGGATGGCCAGGCTCCGTTCGATGATGATGTAGAAAGCCATCAGCGACATGATGCCCATTGGACCCATGATGTACCATCCGCCATCCACGATGAGCTGCCAGATGGAGATGGTCTCCATCACGGGTTCGGGTGTGGCGACAGTCTGCTGTTCGAGAAGTTCTCGAGCCGATTGTTCGATCTGGGTGAAGAGCGGGAAGTGCATCGGATGGTTCGGGTTGGAATGGAACGAGCGCAGCGCCCGTTGAAGTATGTTCAGTTCAGTTTTGCCAAAGCGATCTCGAAGCCTGTTCGGGTCAGGTACGTGCGCTCGCCATGGCGGTCATGTGTCTGTTCCAGTGCGGTGCCGATGGTCCGGCTCACATCCTCGAAGATGGCCTGGTCCCCCAGGTCATTGCCGGGTTGCATGCAGTACGCGAACACCCGGGCCATGCCGCAGTTGGCGATGAAGTCCGGGATCACGCTCACCTTGCCATCGGCCTGCTCCGCAATGGGTCCATAGAAGATCTGCGGGTCGGCGAAGGGCACGTTGGCGCCGCTGCTGATCACCTCCAGACCAGCGGCTACCATGCGGTCCACCTGCTCCATGGTCACCAGGCGACTCGCGGCGCAGGGCAGGAACACTTCGGCACCGATGTCCCAGATGCGCGCGTTCACCTCCTCGAAGGGCAGCATGTCCTGCATCCGCAGCTGATTGCCCGTCTTGTCCATGAACAACGTGCGCACCTGGTCCGCGCTCAGGCCTTCGGGCAGCAGCATGCCACCCACCCGGTCGATGATGCCCACGATGCGTGCACCTTCCTTTGCCAGGTAATAACCCGCCGCTGCGGCCACATTGCCCCAGCCCTGGATGATCACCCGTTTGCCCTTCAGGTCGCCGCCGTAGACGCGGTAGTAGTGGCGCACGCTTTCTGCCACGCCCCAGCCGGTGACCATGTCCGCCACGGCATATTTGCCGGCCACGGGCACGTAGTTGGTGTCATCCACCACTTTGCTCACGCCCGTGCGGAGCTGGGCGATGGCCTGGCTCTTAACGACCTCATCGGTCCCGATGTGGCCGTTCACCACACCTTCCTGTGGGTGCCGCAGACCGTAGCGTTCGGTGATGGGGATCACGTCATGGAGTTCATCCACGTTCAAGTCGCCACCCGTGCCGTAGTAGGTCTTCAGCAGGGGCATCACAGCCTTGTACCAGCGGTCCAGTACGGCGTTCTTCCGCGGGTCCGCCGGGTCGAAGTCGATGCCGCTCTTGGCACCACCGATCGCCGGTCCGCATACGCTGAACTTCACTTCCATGGTCTTGGCCAGGCTCTCCACTTCGCGCTTGTCAAGACCCTTGCGCATGCGGGTGCCACCACCGGCCGCGCCGCCACGCAGGCTGTTGATCACCACCCAGCCTTTGGCGCCGGTAGGGGCATCGTTCCATTCGAATACGATCTCGGGGGCACGCTCTTCAAAGCGGCGCAGGGCATCACGCATCACAGGTTCCGGTTGCAAGTGGGGCGAAGGTAACCGGTGCGTTCCGCTGACCTCCCCACACGTTCACGGTGATTAACACCGGACTACTGTTAATTGATACGGTATACTGAACCTCCGATGCTATCCTTTACGGCCCCGGTAACACTGGCCAGGGCATTGACCTCCTTGCGTATCCGGAGCACACCCAGTAATGCGAAGACCAGGGCCTCCTTGAAGTCCACGGTCCGGATATCAGGTACCTCGATACGGGTGGTGTTCAGGCTGCGTAGGCGTTCCAGCAGGAACGTGTTATGGGCGCCGCCGCCGGTCACCAGCACTGGTCCCTCGGCGAAGGCTAGTGCTGTGGCCACTTGCTGCGCGATGTGCTCAGCAACGGTGGCCATCCGATCAGGTAGATCTGCTTGCACCGCGATCAGCGGTTTCAGCCATGCATCGAACCACTCGCGACCCAATGATCGCGGCGGAGACTGGTGGTGGAAGGGTAGGGCGTTCAGCGCGTTCAGGAGTTCCGGGATCATCCTGCCGGTACGTGCCAATGCACCATCCTTATCGAAGGGTACTCCTGCCTCGTTCGCAAGGAAATTCAAGGCCTGGTTTCCTATGCAAACATCGTAGCCGGTCACCTTGTGATCACTGTGCAGCGCGACATTACAGATGCCGCCGATGTTCAGGAAGGCCTGATGATCGGGGAAAAGGAGCTTCTCACCCAGTGGCACCAGCGGCGCGCCCTGCCCTCCCAGCGCCACATCCATGCTGCGGAAGTCGCAGACCGTGGTGGTGCCTGAAATGGCTGAAATGCGCGCGCCACAGCCGACCTGTGTGGTGAGCCCTTCCTCAGGCTTATGGAACACGGTATGGCCGTGGGATGCGATCAGGTCCACGCTCCGGCCGTTCATCAGGTCCCGGCAGGCCTGTCCGATGCGGTCACCGAGGTCGCGATGCAGGCGTGCCAGGTCCAACGCGCTGCCCTCCATGGCGTGCACCAGCCTCTGTTGAAAGGCCTGGTCGTAAGGAACCGTTAGGGCCTCCCGGATGTTGAAGCTCCAGTCGCCCACGTCATGGACCAGCTCGCACCAAGCCACATCAAGCCCGTCGAGCGAGCTTCCGCTCATCACGCCGATGACCTCGTACCGATCCGCTCCGGGGGCTTCCATGACGCGAAGTTACCCCCTACTTTTGCGCTCCCTTGAACAGAATTCCCATGCAGGATACCACCACCCTCGCCGGCCTCAATTTCGAACTCTCCGAGGAGCAGATCGCAGCCCGTGATGCCGCCCGTGATTTCGCCCAGAACGTGCTGAAGCCCGGCGTGATCGACCGCGACCGCGAGCAGCGCTTCCCCGCCGAGGAGATCAAGCAGCTCGGTGAGCTCGGTTTTCTGGGCATGATGGTGGACCCCAAGTACGGCGGCGGTGGCATGGACACCATCAGCTACGTGCTGGTGATGGAGGAGCTGAGCAAGGTGGACGCCAGCGCCAGCGTTGTGGTTAGCGTGAACAACTCGCTCGTGTGCTGGGGTCTGGAGACCTTTGCCAACGAGGAGCAGAAACAGAAGTACCTGGTGCCCTTGGCAAAAGGCGAGAAGATCGGCGCCTTCTGCCTCAGCGAGCCCGAGGCTGGCAGTGATGCCACCAGCCAGCGCACGACCGCCATCGACATGGGCGATCACTACCTGCTCAATGGGACCAAGAACTGGATCACCAACGGGAACAGTGCCAGTACCTACTTGGTGATGGCGCAGACCGATGCAGCCAAGGGGCACAAGGGCATCAACTGCCTCATCGTGGAGAAGGGAATGCCCGGCTTCGTGGTGGGTGCCAAGGAGGACAAGATGGGTATCCGCGGCAGCGACACGCACACCCTGATGTTCCAGGACGTGAAGGTGCCCAAGGCGAACCGCATCGGCGAGGATGGCTTTGGTTTCACCTTCGCCATGAAGACCCTCAGCGGTGGCCGCATCGGTATCGCCTCTCAAGCCTTGGGTATCGCGAGCGGTGCCTACGAACTGGCCCTCGCCTACAGTAAGGAGCGCAAGGCGTTCGGCAAGACCATCAGCGACCACCAGGCCATCGCTTTCAAGCTGGCCGACATGGCCACGGAGATCGAGGCGGCCCGTCTGCTGTGCCTGAAGGCCGCGTGGTTGAAGGACCAGCACCTGAACTACGACCAGGCCAGCGCCATGGCCAAGGTCTTCGCCAGTGAAGTGGCCATGCGCACCACCACCGAAGCGGTGCAGGTGCACGGTGGCTACGGCTACGTGAAGGAGTACCACGTGGAGCGCCTGATGCGGGACGCCAAGATCACCCAGATCTACGAGGGCACCAGCGAAGTGCAGCGTATCGTGATCAGCCGGTCCGTCCTCAAGGGCTGATCGCAACCGGTCAGGCACCGACATCCCAAAAAGGCATCTGTAGCGTCGACCCACTGGGTCGACGCTACAGTGAATTATTTTGACGACCTACAGCGCCCCAACGACCGTCTCCAGTTTGATCCCCCGCGAACCCTTCACCAGCACGAGGTGCCCGGTGAGGGGTTCGTTCTTCAGGAATTCGAGCAGCGCTGCGGCGTTGGGATGGGATCGTACCGAGGTGCTGCGCTGGAATTCAGGCCCCACGAAGCGGGCATCAATGTTCAATTCATTGACCAGGCCAACGATGGCATCGTGTTCAGTCCGGCTGTCAGCACCCAATTCCAGCATGTCGCCCAGGATCGCCAGTTTGGGCCGGTCCGTGGTCATGGCCGCGAAGTTGCTCAGCGCGGCGGCCATGCTGGTGGGGTTGGCGTTGTAGGCGTCCAGCACCAACTGGTTGCGGCCCGTATCCGTGAACTGTGAGCGGTTGTTGCTTGGTGTGTAGGCCGTAAGGGCACCGGCGATGGTGTCCTCCTCCACCCCGAAGAACTGTCCGAGGCACACGGCCGCCAACGCGTTCGGGGCGTTGTAGTTACCGATCAGCTTGGTGCTGATGTGGTAGTGCCCATGGAAGCGGTGGTCCTCGAACACCAGTTCCATGAAGGGACCCGCGTCGGCGATGGCGTTGCCCTGCGTGTAGTTGCCTTCGTCGGTGCCGTAGGTCACACGGGTCATGCCTTCGCTCTTGGCCATCAGCACTTCATCGTCCGAGTTCACGAATAGGGTGCCGCCATGGCCACCAAGGAAGTCGTACATCTCGGTCTTGGCCTTCACCACACCTTCATAACTGCCAAAACCTTCAAGGTGCGCGCGCCCCACGTTCGTGATGAGCCCGTGTGTCGGCTCGGCGATGGCCACCAGTTCGGCGATGTCGCCGACCTTGTTCGCGCCCATCTCGATGATGGCGATCCGGTGCTCCGCCGTCAGCCGTAGAAGTGTGAGCGGCACTCCGATGTGGTTGTTGAGGTTTCCGTTGGTGGCCAGTGTGGGGCGGTCGGCGCTGAGCACGGCATGCACCAGTTCCTTCGTCGTCGTCTTGCCGTTCGTGCCGGTGATCCCGATCACGGGGATGGAGAATGTGCGACGGTGATACCGGGCAAGCTCCTGCATCGCGGTGAGCACATCGGGGACCAGCAGGAAGCGCTCGTCAAGCGCCACGGCCGGGTCGTCCACCACGGCATATCGGCTGCCTTGAGTCAGGGCCTCGGCGGCGAAGGCATTGGCGTTGAAGTGGGGGCCTTTCAGGGCGAAGAAGAGACTCTGTGGAGCGATGGAACGGGTGTCCGTGCAGGCTCCGGAGCATTCCTGGAAACGCTGATGCAATGCTGCGATGGTGATCATAACGAAAGAGCCCCCGGACAGGCCGGGGGCTCGAAGATAGAAGGGGGATCGAACGACTATTTGTCGAGCTTCTCGCGACGCTTGTCATCGCCCAATCCTTTCGGGCTGCCCACACGGGTCATGGCACAACGGAAGCCGATGGTAGGCGTGCTCTGGCGCTCATCCAGATGACGGCGGGTGCCTGGGTTCGCCCAGTAGATCCGATCGGCCCAGCTTGCGCCTTTGTAAACACGACTACGGTCGTTCACCAAGGTGGTCTTGCCCCAGTCATACATCGGGTTGCCCTCGAAGTCGGGTTGTTCGAAGTAGATGCTGCTTTCCACATCACCATCGATGAAATTGATATTGTCCGACTGACGATAGTTCCGGCGGTCGATGTTCTCTTCCACCGTCACATTCCTCACGCGAACATCGCCGGGCTGGTCAGCTTGATAGTCACTGATGCCGGAGAGCAGCTTGGGGCACACTTCCAGATCCTTACCCTTGATGTTGTCGATCATATCCTGGACACGTTGCATGGCCGCATCGTGTTTGCGGGTGTTGTTGAATTCGATGGCCTGTTCGATGGTGGTCAACAGTTCGTCGATGAGCGCGGCTTCCTCATCCGTAGCGCGGCCTTGCATGGCCGTCTGGAATTGCGTGAGGTAATACTTGATGCCATCCACATCATAGATCACCAGATCGTGTTTGTCCTCCACCACGCCATCGCTGTTGAGCACTTTGGTCTTGAACACGTTGCCTCGGAAGGGCCGGAAATCGTCCTTATCCTCCGGGCTCAAGGGACGGTATACATCCATGACCCATTCGCTCACGTTGCCAGCCATGTTGTATAGGCCGAAATCATTGGGCCAGTAGCTGAAAACAGGAGCAGTGACATCGGCATTGTCGTTCAAGCTGCCAGCTACACCCATGTAGTCACCACGGCCCCGCATGAAATTGCCGCGGAAATCACCATAGAAGGCCCCGCCTTTCTTGCGGCTGTCATAGCGAACCCAGTGACCGTTCCATGGGTAGATGCGACGCTCCACGACACGCTCATCAACCGTGTTACCCACCAGACCATACGCCGCGTATTCCCATTCCGCTTCAGTGGGTAATCGGTAGCGCGGTAGCAGGATGCCGTCCTCCATCTTGATGTTACGGGTATCCTTGTTGGGGTTGAAGTCGGTGACACCATCCACCTTCTTGCCGCTCTCATACTGGCTGGCCAGATAGGCGTCCGTGGTGAAGTGGTCCTCGTTGATCTGGTTCGGATAATGTTCGAACAAGCCCTCTCGAATGAGGATCACTTCGTTCACACGATCGGTCCGCCAAGCACAGTAATCATTCGCCTGCAACCAGTTCACACCCACGACCGGGTAATCACGATAAGCGGGATGGCGCAGGTAATACTCCACGTAGGGCTCATTGAAAGCCAGCTTGCTGCGCCATACGAGCGTGTCAGGCAGGGCTTTCTTGTAGATCTCCGGATAATCGGCGGCGAAGACCCGGTCCAACCAATAGAGGTATTCCAACCAGTAGAAGTTGGTAACCTCCACCTCATCCATATAGAAGGAGGAGACCGTTACGGTCCGGGGTACATTATCCCAATCATGACGCAGGTCATCGGTGACCCGACCCATGGTGAATTGTCCACCTTCGATCAGGATAAGGCCTGGCCCGGTCTCCTGGTCTTCGAAAGCGGCTTTCTCGAAGCCGCCGTTCTTGGAATCGTTGTAATTCCATCCGGTGGCTCCGCTCTTCTCGAACTGACAGCTGCTGAGCAGCACGGCGCCCGAGGCGAGGATCCCTATGTTCCTTACAAGGCTCATGGTCTTGTGGGGTTGCTGGTTCAGAAGGTGGGGCAGGCTACGACCCGGAACCTCCTCTTCTTGGGTTTGCAGTTGAATTGCAGCTGCATGCTGATCTCGTGTGAGCCGGCAGTGGCAGTAGTGAGCTTCGAAGTGGTAACATCGTAGCTATATCCGAATTTGAACTTCTCGGTCTGGAACCCGATCAACGCGATGAACGCATCGCGTGTGCGGTACCATACACCAGCGGTGATAGGCCCATGATCGACATACAGACCCAAGTTCAACTGACGGAACGCCGCCTGTTGCTGATATAGTATGTTGGGAGAGATACGTGTGCGCGCTTCACCATACTTACCGTTCATGCCGAGCGGTATCGCTGCACCCGCATGCCCTGTCAGTTTCATCGGTAGTTTGCTGGTGCCTACGATGAGGGACTCGTTCGGTTGTGTCAGGTGATGCGCAGCGAAGCCCACGAAGAACACATCGCTGTAGCCGAGTATTCCAGCACTGAAATCGGCGTTGCCCACTGAACCACCACGAGGCACATCCTGGGTGTTGTAGATGAAACCGCGCCGTGGGTCGATCTGGTCACCGAAGGTGAGTTTGCTCCAATCCAAGGATTTCTGGAAATAGGTGGCCTGGAAACCAACTTTCATGGAGAACTTCCTGGAAATGGCCTGCTGGTAGGAGTAGATACCGCTGACCGTTGTGGTGTTCAGCGTGCCCTTACCTGCTTGGTCATGGGTGACCAATAGGCCCAATCCACCCATGATCCCATCCACATGCTGGTCGAAACTGGCACTGGTGGTCACGAAGGTCCCCGTAAGCGCGGGCCACTGGTTCCGGTAGTTGAGCACCACCCTTGGGCAGCGCGCGGTACCGGCGAACGCCGGGTTCAAGTACAGCGGATTCGCATAGAACTGTGTGAACTGTGGGTCCTGGGCGAACGCACCGGTCCACGCGAACAACGCCACTGCCAGGCCTACGGCCCCTCGCCTAATGGTCCATTCCATCATGCTCTCAGATCATTCAAGGCTTTCGAGCCAGCGCCAAGTATACGCATCACTTCGCGATACGGTTCGCTCCGACCCTCGGCAATAATATTGAACCAGTGCCGTTGGTGGGGTGTTCCATGAACGCAAGGGTCGAAGGTAGTAGTTTCGGTCCGATCTGTTCATAACATGTTCATCGACTCATGATTCCTACCCGTTCACTTTCCGCCCTCGCGCTCCTCTTGACCACCTCCTTGGTCAACGCCCAGCAACCTGCGACCCGCATGCTGAAATGGGGTGGTGCTACCACAGCAGTGGCCGCACCCATCAAGGGACAGAACGTTGACGAACCGGTCCGTATTCCCCGGGCGGTTCCCCCAGGTCCGGTCGACTTCGAGGGTGCCCATTATGATGCTGAACGTGGAGACCTGCCCTTCTATTCCGAACGCTTCGACCTTGCTGTCGGTGTGACCGGTGTGCAAGCAACCTTGGTGGACCCGGTATACGCCGACCTGGGTCCGGAGGAGGTCCGAGCTTCACCGTTCCTCAGGGAACTGCCTTCGGAACCCGAGGTGCGCGCACGTGTTGCGGTCCATCGCAAACGCCCGATCGCCTTTGTGGACGTGGTGCCATTCCGCATGGACCCGGCTCGGGGCGTCATCCAGAAGTTGATCTCCTACAGGATCCGGTTGGTGGAGTCCCGCGATGCGGTCTCCAGGGGAGGAGGGGAACGCGACTATCCTGCGAATTCCAAACTGGCCAACGGTGAGTGGTACAGGATGGTGGTGCCGAAGGATGGGGTCTACAAGGTGACGTATGAACAGTTGGTCAGCCTCGGTGTGGACCCCAATTCACTCGGGTCGGATCGTATCAATGTATACGGTAGCCATTTCGGGTTGTTGCCCTTCACCAATCAAGCCGAACGCCCGACCGATCTTCTGGTGAATGCCATTGAGATGGTGGATGGAGGGGATGGCGTATTCGGCCCCGGGGATCATTTCTTGTTCTACGCGACAGGTCCACATACATGGGCCTATCAGAATGGTCGCTTCGCGCACACCAGACATGTCTACTCTGATTCGTCCTCCTATTTCATCGGGGTCGATGTGGAACCCGCCGTGCGGATCACCCCGGCAGAATTGTCCACCGACCCACCGACAACCACGGTGACCACCTTCCAGGACCATCAGTTCATCAACCGGGAATTGGTCAACCTGCTCAAGAGTGGCCGGACATGGTTGGGCGAGACCTTCGACCTTACGACCACATACAGCTTCAATTTTGAAACGCCGTTCCTGGTGCCTGGTGCGCAAGCGAGCTTGGTCGTGGATGTCGCTGCAAGGACCTTTGGTAATAGTAATTCGAGTAGCTTCTCCGTCACATCCAGTGGCGGTTTGAGCGCCACTTTACCGGTCCAGGGTGTGCCTCAGGAGAATACCAACGCGGTAGCCCGTGCCGCGCGTGTGACCTATGCGTTCGATCCTACCGGGAATTCGGTGCCGGTCACGCTTTCCTTTACCAAGTTCGATCCGGTCACATCCGTTGGTTATCTGAACTTCCTGGAACTGACCAGTCTGAGGGAATTGCGGATGACCGGTGATCAATTGGCGTTCCGGGATACCAGTTCCGTGGGGATCGGTAGTGTGGCCGAATTCGTCTTGAGCCAAGGTCAGAACATCCATCGTGTATGGGAGATCACCGACCCCCTGAACGTGCGGGAGGTGGCCCTTTCGGGCGAAGGCACGGAAAGACGTTTCAGGATGCGTACAGAGAACCTACGACAGTTCATCGCATTCCGTGATGTGAACTACCCGACGCCTTCTTTCAGGGGCAGGGTTGAGAACCAGGACCTTCATGCCACTGCCATCCCTACCGATCTGGTCATCGTTTGCCCCCCGGCCTTCAGCAGCCAGGCACTTCGGTTGGCGGAACGACGGTCCAGCGAGGGGATGAGCGTGGTGATGGTCACCCCACAACAGATCTTCAACGAGTTCTCGAGCGGCACCCGGGATGCCACGGCCATCAAGCGGTATATGCGTATGCTCTATGACCGGGCCGGGGCCGATCCTGAAATGATGCCTCGCCACTTGCTCCTCTTTGGTGATGGATCCTATAACAACCTCTCACTGGCCTCTACCAACCAGAACATCATCCCGACCTACCAGACCGCTGAAAGTCTGGATCCCCGGAAATGCTACGTCTCGGATGACTACTTCGGTCTCTTGGACCCCAACGAGGGCGAAGCTCCAGGGGACCTGGTGGACATTGGCGTCGGGCGTCTACCGGTCCATGATCTTCAACAAGCCACCGAGGTGGTGAACAAGATCCTGAACTATGATCGTCTCCAATTGCTCAGCTCCAATGGTGGTAACTGCACATCCACGGGTGATGGCGGTTCCGTGGACTGGCGTACCCATGTGCTGTTCACCTCTGATGATCAGGAGGGGGACCAGTATGAAGGAACGGTGCACATGTCCCAAAGCGACCAGTTGGCCCGACGTGTGGAATCCGAGCATCCTCGTCTGAACGTGGACAAGATCTATCTGGACGCCTACCAACAGGTCACCACTCCTGGGGGCGAGCGTTATCCCCAAGCCATCCAGGAGTTGGACGACAAGGTCCAGAAAGGAGCGTTGTTGGTGAACTATGTGGGCCACGGCGGAGAGGTTGGCTGGGCACACGAGCGTTTCTTGGACATCGGGACGATCACGAGCTGGACCAATCTGGACCGCTTACCATTATTCGTGACCGCCACCTGCGAATTCACCCGATGGGACGACCCCGGACGGACCTCCGCGGGAGAGCTTGTTTTGTTGAACCCCGCAGGTGGAGGGATCGGGCTCATGACCACTTCGAGGCTTGCCTTCTCCCAACAGAACTTCAGCCTGGCCAGCCGGTTCTACGACCACATTTTCCGTGAGACCGACGACCTGGGTAGGGTATCGCAATTGGGTGATGTGTTCCGGGAGACCAAGGTGTCCATTGCGGATTCATCCCCCAATCAAACCAATCATCGGAATTTCATCCTGATCGGTGACCCTAGCATGCGGTTGGCCATGTCCAAGGGCAATATCATGATCGACCAATGGACCGACACCACAGGTGTACCCGTGGATACGCTCAAAGCACTTGCTACGGTGCGTGTGACCGGCCATGTCGACGACGGCAATGGCGGGATCCTGACCTCTTTCAACGGTACTGTGATCCCCACCGTGTACGACAAGGAGGTGTTCCAGTCGACCCTGGCGAATGACGGTCAAGGCGGGGCCTTTGATTTCAACATCCGTAAGAATGTGATCTACCGGGGAAAGGCTTCCGTATCGAACGGTCAGTTCTCGTTCACCTTCGTGGTCCCTCGGGATATCAACTATCAAGTGGATAGTGGGCGTATCAGCTGTTACGCGGAGAGTTTCACCACCAATGCTTCCGGATATACGAACAGTATCCTTGTCGGAGGCACCGAGACCGATGTGGCTGAGGATGCGCAAGGGCCCGAGATCGACCTCTTCATGAATGATGAGCTCTTCGTGTCGGGCGGGATGACCAATGAAACACCCTTGCTTTTCGCGAAGCTGTTCGATGAGAATGGTATCAACACGGTGGGCAGCAGTATTGGACATGACCTCCTTGCCGTGCTGGACGAGAATACGGAACAGGCCATCGTTCTGAACGACCTGTACGAAGCCGACCTGGATACCTATAAGCGCGGTGCGGTGCGATACAGGCTCAGTGATCTGTCCGAAGGGTCGCATACGCTGCGCTTGAAAGCATGGGACACCCATAACAATTCCACCGAGCAGTCCATCGAATTCGTGGTTTCACCCTCGGCCGAGTTGGCATTGGACCGGGTCCTGAACTATCCGAACCCCTTTACCACGCATACGTCGTTCTTCTTTGAGCATAATCGACCTTGCAACACCCTCGATGTTCAGGTACAGGTCTTCACGGTCAGTGGGCGCCTGATCAAGACGATCGGTCGTCAATTGGCCTGCGAGGGCTTTCGCAGTGAGCCGTTGGATTGGGATGGTCGCGATGATGTGGGTGATCGGATCGGTAGAGGCGTCTACGTTTATCGTCTGAGCGTGGCCACGCCTGATGGAGAACGCGCCGAGAAGTTCGAGAAGCTGGTGGTCCTGAGGTAGTCCCGCACAATAAAGCCACCCAGCAGCGCGTATATTTGCCGTTCTTGCCCAGATCGAACCCTGTCCCAATGCCCTCCATCATTCGCACCTCCCTCCAAACTGCGGTGGCCTTGGTCATCGGCGCGCCCTTCTCTGTGTTGGCGCAGCCTTGCGACCCTCAGTTCCAAGCCGCTGGCCAACAGTGTGGGGATCAGCTCAATACCATCACCACGGCCGTTCCGTTCCTGATGATATCGGTGGATTCGAGAGCTGGCGGCATGGGTGATGCCGGGGTGGCCGTCAGTCCGGATGCCAATTCCATCCACTGGAACCCGTCGAAACTGGCCTTTGCCGAGAACGATGGCGAGTTCAGTATGAGCTACAGTCCGTGGTTGAGGAATCTGGTACCCGATATGAGCTTGGCCTATTTGGCTGGTTATAAGCGGTTAGGGAACAAACGGAGCACGGTCGGTGCTTCCTTGCGCTACTTCAACCTGGGTAGCATCCTGTTCACTGATGTGAACGGGTCGACGATCCGTGACTTCAAACCTGCGGAGTTCGCGGTCGACCTGGCCTTCGCGCAGCAATTCGGGGACAATTTCTCCGGAGGTGTGGCCATTCGTTACATCAATAGCAACCTGACCGGTGGCATCAGTGTTCAGGGAGCGAATTCCAAAGCGGGCCAAAGTGTGGCAGCCGATGTATCGTTCTTCTACCAGAAGAAGGAAATGCAACTTGGCGATCGCGAAGGTTCATTTGCTCTGGGCTTGAACATCTCCAACGTGGGGGCCAGGATGTCCTACACCGATGCGGGCACCCAGGACTTCATCCCGATCAACCTTCGACTGGGCCCTGCCTTCACCCTGGATATGGACGAGTACAACAGCCTCACATTCGCATTCGATGTGAACAAGCTCCTGGTACCCACGCCACCAGTGTATCTCCTGGACGAGGATGGTGCGGTGGTCATCGACCCAGCGACCGACAGGCCTGCAGTTGCGAGTGGCCGCGACCCGAACGTGGGCGTCGCCACGGGGATCTTCGGTTCCTTCTCTGATGCGCCCGGTAACGTGAGCTACGATGACAATGGCAATGTGGTGGTGGAGGCTGGTAGCCCACTGCGGGAGGAATTGCGTGAGGTGAACCTTTCCGGAGGGCTCGAGTACTGGTATGCCAAGCAGTTCGCATTCCGAACGGGTTACTTCTACGAACATTATACCAAGGGGAACCGGAAGTACTTCACCTTGGGTGCGGGTCTACGGTACAACATCTTCTCCCTCGACCTCAGCTACTTGATCGCCAACGCGCAGCGTAGCCCATTGGCCAATACCCTGCGGTTCACGCTCGGTTTCCGTTTCGATGGGAAGGGCGGAAAGAAGAAGCCCGTTGAATGATGCTGCGCGTCGGCTTCGGCTTTGACGTGCACCAGCTGGTGGAAGGCCGGGAGCTTTGGCTCGGTGGCGTGTTGGTACCCCACACGGTTGGAGCACTGGGCCATTCCGACGCGGATGTTCTCCTGCATGCGGTATGTGATGCCCTGCTAGGCGCGCTGGCCTTGGGTGATATCGGCCAGCACTTCCCGGATACGGACCAACGTTGGAAAGGAGCGGATAGTAAGCATCTCCTGGAGGCCGTGGTACACTTGCTCGATCAACGTGGATGGACTGTTGGTAATGTGGATTCCACCTTGGTATTGGAGCGGCCCAAGATCATGCCCCATGTACCGGCCATGCGTTCCGTAATGGCGGACCTGCTCAAGGTTGGTGAGGATGCCGTAAGCATCAAAGCCACGACCAATGAGGGAATGGGTTATGTCGGTCGCCGGGAAGGTGTCTGTGCATACGCAGTGGCCACGGTCGTCCGTAAGAGTTGAACGCATTCGGACCTCAAGGCTGGGTCGGTCCCTTGGCCAAGGAACGACCTAATCGTCACCGTCGTCCGGGGCGATCTCCGAGAAGGTCCCATGCCCTTGCTCGTCCTCGAAATAGAACACGCGCACTTGAGCAGTGTCCTTCAACAGATCGATCTTCCCGATCTCCACGCGGCTCACATTCACGCCCAGACGGTCCTTCAGATCGGCATACAACGCTTGACGGTTTTGAGGTTTGATGAGGTCGATCCGCTCATAGATGATCTGCTTCATGGCCTCATGCCGGGTGAGCCAAAGGTGTTCCAACGCGTAGGTCATCAGTAGGATCATCCCATCGGTGAAGACCAGCTCAGCGATGCTCACCTTCTTGCTTGCCAAGGAGTTGATCACGGCGATGGTGATCACGGCGAAGAGGTAGGTCATGTCCTTGATGCTGATCTGCTCGGTACGGTAGCGCAGGACCCCGAATATGGCGAACAGGCCGAAGGCGAAACCGATACTGAGCTTCACGCTGTTCAGTAGCACGCACAGGAAGAAGATGAGGATGTTGAACAAGAAGTACGTGAAGAGGTAGTCCTTCTTCCTGTGGATGGGATAGTAGATAAGCCGGATGAGGACGAACAGTACCAACGCGTTCAAGCCGAACTTGAACAGGAGCTCCCACATGTCGTTGTGGAAGACGGGCATACCGAAGAGTTTCATCGTTGCAGTTGCAGGTTGGCCTTCAAGGACCGATCGCGCAAGCGTTGCAGACGGAGCAAGACTTCCTTGAAGGCATTGTGTTTCACGGGGCGTTCGAGCAGGAGCATGCCCACGCAGTACTTGCTCATGCCAGCAGGCCTGTTCCCCCGGGCTCGCATCATCCGGACAAAGGGGGAGGAGCGGTCCGATCGCTCCTGTTTCAGTTCGGCCACTACGATATCACCGAGTTCACTACCATGGGCAGGGTCGCTGAAACGCAATCCGACATCCATGGTCAGTCGCTCGGGGCGGCTCCGGTTCACGAACGTGTATCGAGTGAAGTGGTTCCAGAGCGAAGGCACGAGTACCTCCGTTCGACCAGTGGCCTCGGCGATGAATGCCTGATGTTCCGTACTCAAGTGATCCGGAATGCCATCGACCTTGATGCGTGCCTTGTCCGTGCGGCCGCCACCCGTTTTGCGTTTCACTTCCAAGTACGCAAGCCCACTGCCGATGTACTCGCGGAATCTGACCTTGGTGCGGAACGTACGCTTGTTGTGATGGTCTTGGAAATGTTGGTTGTCGGGTGTATCGAAATAGAGACTGCGGTAGCGCGTACCGGCTTCGCCGTTCACATGGAGCAGGCGATAGTCCGTGATCATCTGTTCCAATAGACCGACCAGGTCGCTTCCCGCGATCACATACTTGGTGTCCACGCGGTTCTGAAGCTTCACACCATCCATCTCCGTGAGGGAGATCGGCTCGAAACGGCGGATGATCGTGTTGAGGTCTTTCACAGCGGGGGCCTTGTGCGCGAAGGAGGCCAAATCTACTGCGTTGGCAGGTATGCTCGCAGGAAGAGATCCGTGCTTCGGGCCTGAGAAGTAAGGAAGTCGCTGCGCATCGAACGAGCGCAGGTTGTGTACCTTCAGCCCCCTTTCGCAACGCCATGGCCACATCACGTTCCCTTACCGTCACCTACCTGGTCCACGATGTGATGGCCGATCTCAGCGACCCGGACCGGGAGTTGGTCCAAGAAGCCACCTCGGCAGCAGCCCGGGCCTATGCACCGTATTCGCGTTTCCACGTTGGTGCAGCGCTGCGCTTGGCCACTGGTGAGGTAATGAGCGGGAACAACCAGGAGAATGCATCCTTCCCTGCCGGGATCTGCGCGGAACGTACAGCACTCCATGCAGCCATGTCGGGCCATCCACAAGGCGTGGTAACCACCATGGCCATCGTCGTTCCATCCGTATCCGGGGATCGTCCGGTGTCACCTTGTGGCATATGTCGACAGGCATTATTGGAACAGGAGCATCGGCAGCGTAGCCCCATACGGCTGCTCATGGCCACCTCTTCGGGTACGATCCATGAACTCGAGCGTTCCGGTGACCTGTTACCGCTCTCGTTCGACGCGTCCTTCCTCAACCCCTGAGGGCCGGATTCGCCGGGCTATATTTGTGCCTTCACGAATGCGTCCTGTATGAGCACAAAGACCGCTTCCAGTAAGAAGCCGACCAAGAACGCGGCGTCCCCGACCCAAGGGGGCTTCGACCGTGCCACGTACATGCGCTGGTTCAAGGAGATGATGCTGATGCGTCGTTTCGAGGAGAAATGCGGGCAACTCTACACCATGCAGAAGTTCGGCGGTTTCTGCCACCTCTACATCGGGCAGGAGGCCATCCTCGCGGGTATGATCACCGCCATTCGCCCGTCCGATCGCATCATCACCGGCTACCGTGATCATTGCCATCCGCTGGTGCTGGGCGTTTCGCCGAAGAACGTGATGGCCGAGCTCTACGGCAAACTGACCGGAACGAGCAAGGGCAAGGGGGGCAGCATGCACTACTTCGACAAGCAGCGCAACCTCTTCGGTGGGCACGGCATCGTGGGCGGGCAGATCGGCCTGGGCGCCGGTATCGCCTTCGCCGACAAGTACCGCGGTGAGGACCACGTGACCCTGTGCATGATGGGTGATGGTGCGATCCGCCAAGGCATGCTGCATGAGACCTTCAACATGGCCATGACATGGAAGTTGCCGGTGATCTTCATCATCGAGAACAACAACTATGCGATGGGTACCAGTGTGGAACGCACCAGCAACGTGCATGACCTGAGCACCATCGGCGAGAGCTACGACATGCCCGGACTGGGTGTGAACGGCATGCGCTGCGAGGATGTGCACGAGGCCATCGCCATGGCCTGCGATCACGTGCGCGCCGGCAACGGACCCTACCTTCTGGACATCAAGACCTACCGCTACAAGGGGCACAGCATGAGCGACCCCCAGAAGTACCGGACCAAGGAGGAGGTGGAGGAATACAAGAAACAGGACCCCATCGAGGGCGTGCGCGATGTGCTACTCTCCAGCAAGTGGGCCACCGAGTCCGAGCTCGAGGCGATCGATGCGGCCGTCAAGAAGGAGGTGGAGGAAGCGGTGAAGTTCGCGGAGGACAGCCCGATGGCCACCGCCGAGGAGCTTTACAACGATGTGTATTTCGAGCGGGATTATCCATTCGAGAAGGATTGAGCAACACCTGCGCCGGGCTACGGCGTTATAGACATGGCCGAGATCGTACGCATGCCCAAGTTGAGCGACACCATGACCGAAGGGGTGGTGGCCGCCTGGCACAAGAAGGTGGGGGACAAGGTCAAGAGCGGCGAAGTGCTTGCCGAGATCGAGACCGACAAGGCCACCATGGAATTCGAGAGCTTCACCGATGGTGTGTTGTTGCACATCGGTGTGGAGAAGGGACGAACAGCTGCCGTGGACAGCGTGCTTGCCGTGCTCGGTAAGGAAGGAGAGGACATCACCAAGTTGCTCGCCGATGCCGCTGCGAGTGCACCTGCTGCCGAAACACCCAAAGCCGGAGCGAAGGCAGAGGTGAAGGAAGAGAAGGACTTGGAGCAAGAGAAGGAGGACAACGGGGTTAGGGAAGAGGCTCCTGCCCGGTCAGCCGCACCTGCCAGTGTACCGAAGGCCGCCGCATCTGCTGCTCGTCCTGCTGCACACATGCAAACACCGGCGAACGGCCGGGTGAAAGCCAGCCCGCTCGCCAAACAACTGGCCGAGGAGAAGGGGATCGACATTTCACGGGTTCCCGGTTCCGGTCCTGAAGGTCGAGTGACCAAGGCCGACATCGAGAACTTCACCGGTGGTACCGGCGTGTTCACCGTGCCGCAGGTGGAAGCCTTCGAGGAAGTGCCCGTGAGCCAGATGCGCAAGACCATCGCGCGCCGCCTCGCGGAGAGCAAATTCACGGCGCCGCACTTCTATTTGACCCTTGAGATCGACATGGCACGCGCCATGCAGGTGCGCGAGGCCATCAACACCAGCATCGCTCCGGAGAAGATCTCCTACAACGACCTTGTGATCAAGGCGGTGGCCGTGGCCCTGAAGCAGCACCCCAAGGTGAACAGCTCCTGGCTCGGTGATCGTATCCGCTTCAACCAGCACGTGCACATCGGCGTGGCGGTGGCCGTGGAAGAAGGCCTGTTGGTGCCCGTGGTGCGCTTCGCCGATGGCAAGCCCCTGCGCACCATCGGGGCGGAGGTACGCGACTTCGCCAAGAAGGCCAAGGAGAAGAAACTGCAACCGGCCGACTGGGAAGGCAACACCTTCACCATCTCCAACCTGGGCATGTTCGGCATCGAGGAGTTCACCGCCATCATCAACCCGCCAGATGCCTGCATCATGGCCGTGGGGGGCATCATGGAGAAGCCCGTGGTGCGTGGGGGACAGATCGTACCCGGCCACACCATGAAAGTGACCCTGAGCTGCGATCACCGCGTGGTGGACGGAGCCACCGGAGCGGCATTCCTCAACACCTTCAAGCAGATGCTGGAGGAGCCGGCATTGTTGCTGGGCGTGGGGGCGATCTAGGGGGAGTTACGCTCGCCCGGGTTGCTTATTTTCACCGGCCATGGCTGCCGAGCTACCCACTGTTCATTGTTCCACCGAAGGTCTTTCTCGGCCCGAAGTGATCGTTCTATTGGTCCAAGCGTTCCGTTCCTTGAAGTGGGGCGTTGAGCATCTGCATCCCATGCGGGTAGTGGCCGTTACACCGCGCACCGCTTTTTCGTGGGGTGAGGAGGTCATCATCGATCTGGATGATGCCGGGTACACGGCCGAGAGCAGGTTCCAGCAATGGAGCCCCCTGGCGAAGAAGGCCCGCCTGCAACGGAATTTGGACGCCTTGTTGGAGGCCTTCACTGCGGCCCGGTCATCCACTACTGCGGAAACCATCCAAGCCGAACTGAAGGGATTGGAGGAAAGTGGCGTGATGGAATTGGACGCGAGCAGCGCGCACTCGAACGAATTCAAATGGAAGGACATCGGCATGTTCTTCATCCCCAGCAAGGAGTTCTTCGCCACGCCGATCCTGATCGATATCAGCGTGCTGCTGTACATCCTGATGGTGATCAGCGGTGTTCATTTCCTGGAGCCTTCGGGCGAGGACCTCTTGACATGGGGAGCCAACCTGCGATCCACTACGCTCGGTGGTGAATACTGGCGCCTGCTCACCTGCTGCTTCGAGCACATCGGGCTGATACACCTTTTGCTGAACATGTACGCCTTGGCCATGATCGGTGTACACCTGGAGCCGCTCTTGGGGCGCGGTCGCATGTTCCTGGTGTATGCGGTTACCGGTGTGGTGGCCAGCCTGGCGAGCCTCTGGTGGCATGAGAATACGATCAGTGCGGGGGCGAGCGGAGCGATCTTCGGCTTGTACGGCCTCTTCCTCGCGCTCTTGTTCACCGACCTCATCCACAAGGAAACGCGCAAGCAACTGCTCCAGAGCATCGGCATCTTCGTGGTGTACAATCTGGTGTCCGGCTTGAAGGGTGGCGTGGACAATGCAGCGCATATCGGCGGTCTCGTGAGCGGTGCATTGTTGGGTGCGGCGCTCTATCCAGCATTGCGCAACCCGGAGCGCTCGTCATTGCAGTGGGGGCCGGTCATGCTATCGTCAGCAGGCCTGCTGGTGGCCGGTGCGATGGTGGTGCGCGACCTACCGGCGGACGATGCAGCGTTCTACCAACGCATCGACACGTTTCAAGCCTTGGAGGAACGTGGCCTCTCCGCGTTGCGCCTAGCGGAAGGAGCGACCGGTCTACAGCAACTCACCTTGGTGCAGGACAGTTCCCTCCCTGCATGGCGTGAAGCGGTACAACTCATGCGTTCCACGCAAGATCTGCAGTTGTCCGAGGCCACGGCTGAGCAGCGCGCTAATTTCATCGCCTATGCCGAGATACGATTGCGAAACATGGAACTGTTGGAAGCAGCCCTGGAGCGCGGCGATACGGAGACCGGCGCAGAACTGGAGGCGAGCTTCGCCCAAGTGGACTCCATCCTTACGATCCTGAACGGCGAATAGCGCGATGGTATTTTGGCGGCCCAACTGTTTGAGTCCTCGCATGGCGGTCCCCACGATCACGGTAGCGCCCCCATGGGTAGAGGCTTATAAATGCCCGTTCCCACCTGGAACCAGCGAGAGTCCAAGTATTCAGTGTCCAATACGTCCCAGCACCGCATCACGTAGCCCGCCAACCCTTGTTCCACCCCGGTGCATTGCCGGTCATGTGTGGTGATCACGGATACCGCATAGGAAGGGCCTTCACGTGCTGATAGTAGCAGGCACTCCACACCGGTACTCCAGTAGGGTGTTACCTGGTCCCGAGCCGTACCGAATGTGATATTGCCCGTGTCGACGATCACCTTGCGCAGACCGCGAGCATGGGCCTGGTCGATCAGTGCTTCGTGCCAAGCTGTGCGTGCCTGGTAATAGGGTGCAAGCTGTATCATGGCCGTGGCGCGGTAGGCCAAAGCGCCCACCAATGTGAGCAGCAGCACCATGCGTGATCGCGGTGGGGCCCAACAGGTGTGCATCGCCATGAACAGGATCCAGACCATGAGCCCGTAGTCCACTTGTTCACGGTAGCGATCGTGCGTGGTATCAGGCAGATACATATTCGTGGCGATGTAGAGAACCACACAACCCGCCAAGGTCCACCCCAAAGAGCGATGGGCCTTCCGGGCGATAGCCACCACGATGATCAACAGCAAAAGGACCATGGCATCGGGGTAGTGATCCAGGTAACGCAGCAGTTGAACCCGGACCTGATCAGGTTGTAACAGGTGCAAGATGTTGCTTGGTATCGGGATGCGCTCAACGAATTGCATCTGGGTCCGCTCGTAGGGACTTACGGTCACCAGTTTTATGAGAATGAATACCGCGAACATGACAAGGACCGTACCTCGGATGAACGCGTCCTTGATGACACCTGTGAACACCAGAATGCCGGCCATGAGGAGCGCTCCCATCGGATGGCTCGCGATCGCCAAGGCCAGTAGGGGTAAGCCTATGGTGCAGCGTCTGGTCACGGACCACGCATCATGCTGCACCGTGGCAAGGAAAAGGATCCCAGCGCCTACGCCGAAATAGAGCTCGAAGCCAGGGCAGAATTGCCCGTGCGCCAAGCCGATCACCTGGGAGCCTGCCAACAACACCGCCGATGGCACATTCCTCAGCACGCGCGTGCAATACACCAGTCCGATGATCAGAAAGAGCACGTTCCCCAAGGAACTTGCGAGCAGCAACGTGGATATCGGGGCGTTGAAGTGTGCAGCGATCAGTGGTGCCAGTTGGGGTAGGACGAGTGTCCACCGACCGTGCTCCAAATGGGGCGCACCTTCGTTCAAGGCACGCAGCAAATAGTATCCCGTATCCGCATGGATCCGCTCATTCGTGAAGGCCACGGCGATCACCATGAGGAAGAGCACCGATCCCAGCAGGAAGGTGCCTGCGGACCATTGGTGGGCCCTGGTCGTTTGATGGGAGAAGGATGTGGGCACGGATCGCAGGTCGCATTGGTCGTCCGATGGAAGCCAACGGACAGATGCACTTTTCCCGGGCGAAATTAGGGGGACTCATACTTCGATGGTAACATGGTGGTCCCGACCGGGAGCGTTGCGTTGCATGCCTGTAATTTGGTGCCGTGCAGCCGGTGCTTTCCACCCCCATCGAATTCCTCAAGGGTGTAGGTCCCCTGAGGGGTGAGCTCCTACGCAAGGACCTGAACATCCACACCTTCGGTGATCTGATCCAGCATTATCCCTTCCGCTATGTGGACCGCAGTGTGTTCCATCGGATCGCGGAACTGACGGAGGACCTTCAACACGCGCAGCTTCGAGGTGTGCTGGGTCCCGTGCGCACGGTGGGTGAGAAGCAGGGACGACGGCTAACGGCCACCCTCTCCGATCCATCGGGCAGCATCGACCTGGTGTGGTTCAAGGGTATCCGGTGGCTGCAGGGATCGCTGAAGCCGGGCCATGAATATGTGGTGTTCGGCAAGCCCGCGGTCTTCAAGGGGCGTTTCAACCTGGCACATCCCGAACTGGAGCTCGCCGCCACCTGGGACGATGGCCTGGAGGCCGCCCTGCAGCCCGTATACAGCACCACCGAGAAGCTCATCGCCAAAGGCCTCACGAGCCGTTCGATCTGGAAGCTTCAGAAGACCCTGTTGCTCACCGTGGCCGGTGCACTTCCGGAGAACCTGAGCCGCGAACTGGTGGACATGCTGGGCGGGATCTCCCGTGAGGATGCGGTCCGACAGATGCACGCTCCCCAGGACCAGGATCGGCTGGAAGTGGCCACCCGGCGCCTGAAGTTCGAGGAGCTCTTCTTCATCCAGATGCAGCTGCTCAAACAGAAGTTGCTGCTCCAGCAGAGCCTGCGTGGCAATGTGTTCACGCATGTGGGCGAGCTCTTCAACACCTTCTACCATACACACTTGCCCTTCGACCTCACTGGCGCCCAGAAACGGGTGGTGAAGGAGATCCGCAAGGATATGGGTACGGGTCGTCAGATGAACCGCTTGGTGCAGGGCGATGTGGGCAGTGGAAAGACCGTGGTCTCGTTGCTCAGCATGCTGATCGCCCTGGACAATGGTTTCCAGGCCGCGCTGATGGCACCCACGGAGATCCTCGCGCAACAGCACTTCCATTCCATCAGCCGCATGGTGGAGGGCATGCCGGTGGTTGTGCGGCTGCTCACCGGAAATTCGCGGACAGCGGAGCGCAGGAGCATCCTCTCCGCATTGAAGGCCGGCGAGGTGCACATCCTCGTGGGCACCCATGCGCTGCTGGAGGACCGTGTGCAGTTCCAGCGCTTGGGACTGGTCGTGATCGATGAACAGCATCGCTTCGGCGTGGCACAGCGCGCGCGACTTTGGGGCAAGGCCGAGGTCCCTCCGCATGTGCTGGTGATGACCGCCACGCCCATCCCCCGCACCTTGGCCATGACGCTCTACGGAGACCTGGACACCAGCGTGATCGATGAGCTTCCACCGGGCCGCAAGCCGATCCGCACCGTGCATCGTTTCGATCATTCGCGCAACGCCGTGTTCGCCTTCATGGAGGAGGAGATCACCAAGGGGCGCCAGGTCTACGTGGTCTATCCGCTCATTGAGGAAGGCGATCCGGAGAAGATGCGTGGCATGGAACTGAAGGACCTCACCGATGGCTTCGAGAGCATCTCCCGCCGATTCCCGCTGCCGAAATATGCCGTGAGCATCGTGCATGGCCGCATGGACCAGACCACGAAGGACTACGAGATGGCGCGCTTCAAGAAAGGCGAGACCAGTATCCTGGTGGCCACCACGGTCATCGAGGTGGGGGTGGACGTGCCTAATGCCAGTGTGATGGTGATCGAGAACGCCGAACGTTTCGGTCTTTCGCAGTTGCACCAATTACGCGGACGTGTAGGTCGTGGTGCGGAGCAGAGCTTCTGCATCCTGATGACCGGCGATAAGCTCGGTAACGATGCCAGGGCGCGCATCGAGACCATGGTGCGCACCAACGACGGCTTCGAGATCGCGGAGACGGACCTCCGGTTGCGCGGGCCGGGTGACCTGATGGGTACGCAGCAAAGCGGACTGCCCGAGATGCACATCGCCGACCTGGTGTCGGATGGCGCCTTGTTGCAGCAGGCTCGACAGGTGGCCATGCGGATCCTGGACGTGGACCCCGGGCTGGCCGAACCACGCCACCAACCGATCGCTGCCGCCATCCAGGAACGGATGAGGAACAAGCCGCTCTGGGGTAGGATCAGCTAGGTGCTCAGTGCGGCCTTGCGGCGGATCTCCTCGGGGTTTAGGACATGCCACAGCGCACCTGCGGCGATCAACACTTGACCGATCCCGTACGTCACCATCACGGACCATGGAGCATGGTCGAGTGGTCGAGCGAAACGGTTGATGGCCAACAGACTGTCCGAAGTGATGAAGAAGGCCGCGCCGATCAACACCAGCCAGAAGCTCTCCCGATAGGTTCTTCCATAGCGCAGTGCAGCAAGCATGCCCATCGTACAAATGGCGATCGCATAGATCAGCACAGCGGGTTGCAGGGCCTGGTCCACACGAGGAAGGATCTCCAATGCGAAGAACGCACCGTAGGCCGCGACCAGCACGGCCAACAACGCACCCATCATCAATCCTCGACCGCTCGCGCTTTCCGAGAGGTTCTGCGTGAAGGCCAATGCATAGCAAAGTTGCGCAATGAAGAAGGCGCTCAATCCGAGCAGGAAATTGAACTCATCGATGTGCTGGAACATCAGTGCCACATCGCCGAGCAAGCTGAAGAAGAGCCCTGCCTGCACCAGTAACGTGAACCGATCACCAACACGACGGCTGTTGAAGAAGAACCAACTGCCCAGTAGGCCCATCAAAAGGGGCTTCGTCAGGTACACCAGCCAACGTGCACCGTTCACCTCACCGATGATGTTGAGGATGAGCAAGGCAGCGTACAGTCCCAGATTCAACGGGGTATGCTTGCGGATGTCCATGAGGTGGTCGGTTCTACCGGACCAAGATAAGGTCGTCCAACACAGCGATCACCAGGCCTCATCGTTGGACCGTGGGGCTTGCCATGGATCGATACGCCAAGGCCAGTGTCACGGTGGATGTGGTGCAGACCACGATCACCACGGTCACCACCAGTTCCAAAGGCAACCGATCGGCGCTGGTGAAGGCCAACGCCGCAAGGCCCAGGATACGCGCCGTCTCGAGTACGATGCCGATACGCCGACCCCCAAGCATCGTGCCCAAGCCCATCACCCATAGAACGATCAACGCAGAGGTGGCCCACATGCGCCCTTTTCCCAGCTCGGACTGTTCGAAAAGAAAGAAGGTGGCCACCGCAAGGAGCAGAACGAACTGTGCCGCCACGTGGGCATTGACGGATATGCTCACGTTCGTATCGAACTTGCGATAGGTCGAGCGGTCCTTCGCTGTGGGGGCTTCGAAACCGCCCAATTCCGGGGGGCGCCATCCTGGGGGCTTGAGGAACACACGCACCTTGTCCTGCCACTTGGAGCAGCGTTTGGCAAGCCGCCACAGATCCCGGTAGTAGTGGAAGTTGGCCTGTACGGGATCCCACGTCCGCAGCGGTGTGGTGATGCCATAGATCGGTTCCTCCTCTTCCGCTTGGTAGGTGCCGAAGAGCTTGTCCCAGATGATGAGCGTTCCGGCATGGTTACGGTCGATGTACTTCGGGTCGCTGCCGTGATGGACGCGATGATGACTAGGCGTATTGAACAGCCATTCCACAGGTCCCAGGCGACCAAGAGCCTTCGTATGGATCCAGAATTGATAGAGTGTGACGAACGCGGCGACGGTGACGATGGTGATCGGATGAACACCCAGAAGGGCTATCGGGATGTAGAACCAGAAGCTGAACAGACCCTGCCACCAGCTCTGACGGAGCGCTACACTGAGGTTGTACTCCTCGCTCTGATGATGCACGATGTGTGCGGCCCACAAGAAGTTCACCTCATGGCTCAGCCGGTGGAACCAGTAATAGAGCAGGTCCACCAACAGAAAAGTGGCCAGCCATGTCAAGGGGCTGTTCGGTAGGGTGAACAGACGGGCGTGGTCATGGACCCAGAGGTAGATCGCGAAGATCATCGCCTTCGTGAACGCACCCACCACCTGACTGCCGATACCACAACCGATGTTGGCGACGAAGTCGTTGAACCGGTACACCCTTCGGCCGGTCCCGACGCTCCAAGCCAGTTCCACCCCGATGAGCAGGAAGAAGAGCGGGACCGACAGCGCGATGTAGTCCATGGCCCCCAAAACTACGGCCATGCCCACCATTCACGCAGGTACACTCCAATGGGCTTGGGTATCTTCGCGCCTCGCTGAAACGCCCCCCGATGCGCATCTCCTGGAACTGGCTCACCCGATACATCCACACCGACCTCACGCCACAACAGGCAGCGGCCATTCTCACCAGCACCGGACTGGAATGCGAAAGCGTGACCGTGCATGAGCCCATCAAGGGGATGTTGCGTGGTGTGGTGGTGGGCCATGTATTGGAATGTCGCAGGCATCCGGATGCGGACCGGCTCAGCGTGACCATGGTCGATCTGGGCGGCGGGGAACCGGTGCAGATCGTATGCGGCGCGCCCAATGTCGCCAAAGGGCAGAAGGTCCTTGTCGCAACCGTGGGTGCGGACCTGTGCATGAACGATGGGACCTGCATCGTCATCAAGAAGAGCAAGATCCGGGGGCAGGAGAGCCAGGGCATGATCTGCGCCGAGGATGAGCTCGGATTGGGGCACGATCACGACGGTATCCTGGTGCTCGATCCGGATGCGGTGGTCGGAACCCCCGCTGCCGTGCAGTTGGGGCTCGTCAGTGATCATGTGCTGGAGATCGGTCTTACGCCCAATCGTACGGATGCCATGGGGCATGTGGGCGTGGCCAGGGACTTGATCGCTGCGATCAACCACCGTGAAGGCGCTTCACTGGTGCTCGATCTTCCCGATGTGTCCGCATTCGCACAGGACGACGATGCGCGTGCCCTGCGTGTGGAAGTGCAGGACGCGCAAGCCTGCCCCCGCTATGCCGGCGTTGTGCTCAAGTCGGTCAAGGTGGGTCCCTCGCCCGCTTGGCTTCAGGACCGGTTGAAGGTCATCGGCCTCAAGCCCATCAACAATGTGGTGGACGTGACCAACTACGTGCAGCACGAGTTGGGGCAGCCGTTGCATGCCTTTGATGCCGACCGGTTGGAAGGAGGACAGGTGATCGTCCGGAAGGCTGCGGCCGGGGAACGCTTCATCACGCTCGATGGCAAGGAACGCGTCCTTGATGCCGCGGACCTGGTCATCGCCGATGCACATCGGCCTGTCTGCCTCGCTGGCGTGTTCGGCGGTGCTGAGAGCGGCGTTGGCGATGCTACCACGTCGGTGTTCCTCGAGAGCGCCTATTTCGATGCGAGCACCATCCGACGGACGGCACGACGACATGGGCTCAGCACCGATGCCTCGTTCCGTTTCGAGCGCGGTGTCGATCCGGAGATGACGGTGTATGCCCTGAAACGCGCGGCACTGCTGCTGAAGGAAGTGGCTGGCGCATCGATCGGCTCGGTGATCACGGATGTCGATAACACCGTGAAGCAACGGGCCGAGGTGAAGTTGGACTTCGCCCGGCTGGAGCGCTCCACAGGCCTTCACATCCCGCACGATCAGGTGGTCCGCATCCTGGAGCTCCTTGACTTCCGCGTTCTGGATCGGACTCCCCAAGGTCTTCACGTTCAAGTCCCCGATTATCGGGTCGATGTCCATCGCCAAGCCGATGTGGAGGAGGAGGTGCTCCGCATTCATGGTTATGACCACATCCCCTTGCCCACGCACTTGCACCAACCGCCAGTGCAACAGAGATCGCTTTCGCTGGAATCGCTCCGATGGCAGACCGCACAGCATCTCGCTGCCAACGGATTCAGGGAAGTGATGACCCCCTCTTTGGTCAACGGTGAACGAATGATGGCCAACGCCCATGCCCCTTCGTCCCTCATCGCGCTGGCCAATCCGCTGAGCGCTGAACTCGATGTACTGCGGCCATCCCTCCTCGCTGGCGTGTTGCAGGCAATGGCGTACAACATCAATCGCCAACAACGGGACCTGTGCTTCTTCGAGCGTGGACGGCGATATCGTGCCATGGGAGGTGAGAACGAGGAACGTGAGATGCTCTCGTTGGCCATGACCGGTCGCCGGATGCGCGAAGGCTGGCGGAGCTCGGACCAGCGCAGTGAATTGCCGGACCTCAAGGAGGAATTGGAGCGCCTGTTGGATCGATACGGCCTTTTGCACCTGACCATGTGGGTGCCGCAGGAACATCCGGAACTGGAACACGCCCATGCCATCGTGGTGAAGGGACGCACCGTGGGACATCTGGGAGCAGTGAAGCGATCCGTGCTCAAGGCTTATGATGTTGCACAGCCTGTCGTGTTCGCGGAGTGGGAGGAGGATGCGTTACTCGAAGCGTGCCAGGCGCAACGCGATGGATACCACGAAGTACCACGCTACCCGAGTGTGCGGCGTGACCTGAGTTTGATGCTCGATCAAGGGGTCCGCTTCGAGGATCTCCGGAAAGCCGCACAGCAGGCGGAGCGCAAACTGCTCAAGGAGGTCGGTCTGTTCGACGTGTACCAAGGCGACAAGCTGCCAGCAGGGAAGAAGAGCTATGCCCTTAACTTCATCCTACAGGATGCCGAAAGGACCCTTACCGATGACCAGGTGGACAAGGCCATGAGCCGCATTCGCCAAGCCTTGGAAAAGGAGTTCGCAGCTGTGCTAAGGGCCTGAGTTCAGCGTACCACCCAGCGTTCGACGGTGGCCATGGCATCCGCCTTGCCCCGAACAGCCACCAGTTCAGCTCCGTCCTCAGGATCGTAGTTGAGCAACCAGGTCACCAGGATATCGCGGGCGGCCTGTGGCAGCTCGTGGATATCGTCCGCATCCACCGTGCGCAGCGCAGGATCCACGGGGATCGCGATCAACTTGTCATCACGCTCGCCGGCATCCAGCAGTTCGATGATGCCGATCGCCTCCACCTCCACGACGGTGCCACTGGGCAATGCGGAACAGAGCACGAACACATCCACTGCATCGCCATCTCCGCCCTCGGCCTTGGTCATCCGAGTACCTGGGATGAAACCGTAGTTCGCAGGATAGGGGAGGAAGCGTATCACACGCGGAGTACCATCGCGACGATCGATGGGGAATGTACCTGAGCTCGCATCGTATTGTCGCTTCTCCGCACTGCCTGCGGGGATCTCGATAACGGCGTTGAGCGTACCGGGTGTGGCCCAAGGGGGGAGATGCTCCAGATCGTTCATGGTTGATGGTGAGGTGGGTGCCAACGTACAAGACGACCAAAGGAGTATCGCCATGTACGCGCACCGTACCATGCACCGAAGATCGTGGCTTCCGGTCAACGCAAGCGATAACTCAGGCTGATCAAGCCTCCCCATGCCATGGATCGCCGGTCCAGATCACCGCTCGCCAGCCCGTTCACCAGCTGGCCGCCGATCATCGGTTCCAGACCAATGGACCACGCTGCGTTCCACCGATATCGGAGATAGGCCCGTGCCTGATATCCGATCACCAACTCGCGGAACGCCTCGTCCTCGAAAGGAACATAGCCATCGTTCGTACTGTTCGGCAGTGTTCCCTTGCGACCCGAGAGGATCCCGAACGTGGGCCCACCTCGTACACCCATTGACCACCGTCCTTGCACCAGGTGCGCGTCGAACAAAGCTGCCACTTCCAAGTAACTGGTCCGGTTCACGATCTCACGTGCTTCGCGCAAGCGTTCGGTCGTGGTCGTGGTGTCCGCCGAACGTGTCAGAACATTGATGGTGGTACTCACGGGTATGCCCACATAGGTCACCGTGTCCCCCGTGCCGGGCAAGGTATCCGTGATGAACAGGATGGTTGTATCCACAGGCATCAGGTACCAGTATGGAGAGATGGTCATGTTGGTGACATCACGTTCCTTCACGCTCAGGCGCTCGGCATAGGAGGAATGGTACAACCCGCCGCCCACACCGAAGCGTCGGCCCAGATGCATAAGCTCTGCACCGAACATGCTGCTATTCAACCCCTGGCTGGTGAAGCCCTGGTCATCGCTCAGCGGACCTGCGTAGCGCGTGTTGTTCATGCGTATCCCGCCCAGGACGCTGATCTCCCACGGTGCTCGAGGATCCACCAACGGAGGTGCTGCCACGGGTGCCGGGGTGGTTGCCATGCTGTCATTGGGTAGGGGCGCATCGACCAATAGCGTATCAACTGCCATGTCCATGGCGGTCGTATCGAGTAGGACGGGTCGTGTTCCATCCGCGGGTGGCCCAGTCACTACCATATCCGATGTGCTGCTTGGATCAACGGGATCCTCATTGGTGACATTCGCTGTCGATACAGTGGTGCCGGAGCCATGGTCGTTCGTTGCTCCGGTAGGCTCTGGTGCCCCTGGGTCCAACTGGTCCGATCGCACATCGTTGCGATCAGTGTCTTTCGGAGCGGTGGTACCCTGAAGGACGATCGACCTCTTCGTAGGATCGCTGTACGCATCTTCGGCAACCTGATCGGCAGTTGGGGTTACGGTGCCATCTGTCGCACTGCTGCGTCCTGACGTCCTTGTGCCGCTGGCCGTGGTGTTGGATGGCATCACCCGAAGCTGATCGCTGCTGCGGCTTGGTGTGGTGGAAGCAACGCTTGTCGTGGTTGAGGCGCGAGCTTCGGTTCGAGGAGCACGGGTTCCTGAACCAGCCCGCTGCACTTGCGCAGATGCGGATGTGAGGTCCTTCTCCTCGATGGTCGTCGCCTTGTCCGTAAGGTGTGATGAGGTGCTCGCCGCGCTCACCTTCGCCGGTGTCTCGAGCGTGTTGGAGCGGGTGGCGTTCACCGTTGATGAGACCGCAGTGGAAGAGGACCCGCTGCTCGTGGGATGAGGGATGGCCTTGGGTGCGGCCTGTTCTGCGGCAGATGTCAGGGATGATGCATCATGAGGGCGGGTAGCCCACCACGCCGCGGTGCCGAGGAATAACAGCGCCAGGGTACCGATGATCATACGGCCTCCACGACCTTTCCGCTGTGCCACGATCATGCGCTGTGCCTCGTGCCAGTGCGACTCCTCAAAGGGATGCTCCTGCTCCTTCAGCTTGCGCCGGGCCAGCTCGTCGAATTCGTTCTCGAGGTTCATTGGCTTACGGTCTTTACGGCCTGCTGCCCGGCCAACTGGGCAATGGCCTGTTGAAGCACCTGACGCGCATGCGACACGTGCCATTTGGAAGTTCCTTCACTGATCCCCAACAATTCGGCGATCTCCGCATGGGCATACCCGTCCATGGCGAAGAGGTTGAACACCTTGCGCGACATGTCCGGCACGCGTTGTAGCAGTCCGGCGAAGGCATCGGCCTCCATGTGGCGCAGGTATTCGTTCACCTCCACCAGGGTGCTCTCGTCCAACGAGGCATCCAGGGATTCCTGTGCCTTGCGGGGGCGGTCCTTGCGGTATTCGTCGATCACGGTGTTGATCATGATGCGTCGTGCCCAGAGCTCGAAGGGGACCTCCGGGCGGCGTTTGTCGATGTTGGTCAGGATCTTCAGGAAGCCCTGGTTCATGCGGGCAACGGCGTCCTGTTTGTTGCGTTCATAGCGCGAGCAGATCGACATCATCTGACCGTGCATCGCGCGGTACAGCTCATACTGCGCCTTGGGCTCCTCGCGCAGGCATCGGGCTATAAGCGTTTCGTTCACCATCGGTGATGTGCCGAAGGGTCCCCGCCCCATCGGCAGGGACCCTCGACGAGGTTCATCGGATCGGTCAGCGTTTCACGAAGCGACGGCTGGTGTGTTGGTTCCCATTGGCGATCTGCAGCAGATACATGCCGGCCTCCAGGTCGGCGACATGGATGCGGTGGTTGTTCTGTCCGGTGTTCACCACGGTGTTCGCGCTGTGCACCACGCGGCCGTTCAGGTCGAAGATGGTCAGCGATAGGCTGGCGTGGTTCAGGCTGTTGAAGGACAGGCCGATCACATCCTCCACCGGGTTCGGCCAAAGGGCCACGTTCTCCACCCACTCGCGCTCGATGATCGCCGTGGGTTGTTCGCTGACCACGCGGATGGTGAAGCCACTGCGTAACAGGGTCGGACGTCCGTCCACGATCAGTCCGGTGTATAGTCCATCCTCGTCCACGCTCACCTCATCGCAGTAGGAGTTCGTGCATCCGCTGCCGTCCGTCATGGTCAGGCAAAGCTGGTAAGGGCCACCGGTGGCATACACATGGGTGGGGTAGGCTTCCGTACTGCTGGTCCCGTCTCCGAAGCTCCAGAAGAATTGGTAGTTGCCGTCTCCTCCGCTGCTCAGGTTCCATACCCACACTTCGTTCGGAACAGGTTCTACCACTGAACTGTCTCCATCCTCCACAATGTCATAGGCCTGGACAACCCAAAAACCAGCTTGGCATGTCGTGGAGTTCACTGGAACCAACCATCCATCTCCATCCACTTGAAGACTATCGCAGAACGTGTTCACACATCCATTCGCATCTGAAATGGTCAAGCAGATCAGATAGAGCCCCTCGCTCACAAGGGTCAAGCTGGGGTTTGTTTGGCTTGAGACCTCACCCTGTCCGAAATCCCAGACGTAGGTCACGGGCTGGGACAACGAACTACTGCAATTCGTGAAGTTGATGGTCCAAGGGATGGTATCACCGGTGATCGGGTCAAGTCCTTGATCGAACGTGAAGCACGCATTGCAGGTAGGTGTGCAACTCAGGTCGATCGTCACTGTTGACGGTCCAGAGGTCCAATTCCCTGACTCCACGATCTGTGTCGCCCCGCCATCACAGGATGCGTTCACTTCAACCTGACCGGTGCTCGCGAAGGAGTAGAACGTATAGGTGTAGGAGCAGTTGGCGTCCGTGAACACCGTATCCTGATAGCCAGGTGCGGCCAAAGTGATGATCTGGACCGGTGTGCCAGCTCCGCTGCAACCATCCAAGGTGCCGATAACGGTGATGAAATTGTTCGGGTCGGTACCACCAAAGCACTGGCAGCCGGGGCTCCAGGTGTCGAAATAGGTGTTCGGGTCTCCATCGTCGCACGCTGTGCCAGGAAGAGCGCTGCCGCCGAGGGTTCCTTCACAATCAGGCTCAAGCGAGTTGCAATTCAACAGAACGGTCACTGCAACGGTATCCGAGTTCGTTATCGCGTAGCTCACCGTTTGCGTTTGGATCGCGCCATTACATGGAAAACTGATCACGAATGAGCCTTGAGGGCTGGTCATGGTCAAGTTGACACTGAACGCGCAGATACTATCCAAAGGCACATCCACGTCGGTCTGTGGCAATGTGCCAGGGCTCGTGGCTACCGTCACAAAAGGAAGCAGACCGGGGTTGCAACCTGCAACCATTCCGGTCACCTGAACAGTGTACGGGGGGAGTGGCTGACCGAATGCGGGTACCATCAGCAGCAAGGCGATGATCGTGGCAAGGGTTCCAGGGTAGTGTTTCATGGGTCGTTCGATGAGGGATGAGTCCTCCACTAGCATACACGCGAACCCGATCGGCCGGGTTGGGTACTCCCTCAAATTTATCGGGTTGCCCGGAAAGCAGCGAACCCTGCGGTATTCCGCAGGGTTCGTTACAGGGTGATCCAAGGCCTAGTTCTTCACGAAGCGACGGCTGGTGCTCTGCGTTCCATCGCTGATCATCAGCAGGTACATGCCGGCCTCCAGGTCGGCCACACTGATGCTGTGGCGGTTGTTACCCACACTCACCGCATTGTTGGAGGTGCGGATCACACGTCCGTTGAGGTCCATGATGCTCAGGATGAGGTTGGCGCTTCGGCTGCTGGCGAAGGACAGTCCGATGATGTCCTCCACCGGGTTGGGCCACATGGCCACTTCCTCCACCACGTTACGCTCGTCCACGCCGGTCGGCAGTTCGGTGATCACCCGGATGGTGAAGCCACTGCGCAACATGCCGGGTCGACCGTCCACGATAAGGCCTGTATAGATGCCGTTCTCATCGATGCTCACTTCGTCGCAGTAGGTGCTCGTGCAACCTTCTGCGTCCGCGATGGTGAGGCACAATTGGTAGGGGCCACCATTGGCGTAGAAATGGGTGGGGTATCCTTCGGTGCTACTGGTGCCATCGCCGAAGCTCCACAGGTAGGTGTATGGTGCCTGGCCTCCGCTGGTGAGGTTCCATACCCACACTTCATTGGGGATGGGTTCCGTGCCTCCTCCGGGATTGTTGACGCTGTCGCCATAGGTGTACGCCTGCATCACCCAGAAATTGGCGCTGCATTCCGTGGCTGCTGTATCGGCAACGCATACGCAGTTGTTGCTCCAATAGCCATCGTCTCCCGTGGCCGGGTTCTGGCAAGGTGCGCCGGGCACATTGGGTCCGTTGATGATCCCTAGGCAATCGGCGCCGCCACCCGTTGTGTCCGTATCACAGATGCAATCAGCCGTCCAGATCCCGGTAACGCCGAGGAAGTTGGTGCAAGCCGTGCCCGGCAATGAACTTCCACCCGGAACGCCAAGGCAATCCACGTTGCCTCCAGTGGTTCCTTCGCACAAGCAGTTCGCGGACCAAACATCATTGTTCGTTAGTGGGTTGTTGTCGTTACATGGTGTGCCAGGCAAATTGGGTCCACCAACAATACCCACACAGTCGATCATGGAGTTGGTGCAATTGATCACTACGTACAAATAGGTTGAATCCGGTTCCAGCGCATTCACTTGGTAGGCGTTGGCGGATTGCTGTATGGCCCCATTACATGGTGTGCTCAGAACGAAACCACCATAGAACGAATCCATCAGCAAGTCGATGGAGAAGCCGCAGTTCGCATCCAGCGGAACGTCGATGTCGATCGCAGGCTGAGTGAGCGAGTTCGTGGTGATGTTCACGTATCCGTTCGGTGTGCAGTCGAGTACGATACCTGCCACTGTAACCGGGTAGGGCGGTGTAGGCTGCGCAAAGGCGGCCGTACCTAGCAGTGCGGTCAAGGCCAGGATCGAGAGGCGGAAAGGTGTTTTCATGGGTCTTGGTTTGGCAGGTTGGTTCCCGTTCACTCACATACACGGAGCCGACCGTCCCAAGGTTGGGTGCGACGGGAAAATACGAATGAACGGACACAGCCGGTCTCCAGAACGCACGAACGCCCCCGGAAAACCGAGGGCGTACGCGTGGTGAGAGGTTGGCTTAGTTCTTCACGAAGCGACGGCTGGTGCTCTGCGTTCCATCGGTGATCTGTAGCAGGTACATGCCGGCATCCAGGTCGGCCACACTGATGCTGTGGCGGTTGTTACCCACACTCACCGCATTGTTGGAGGTGCGGATCACACGACCGTTGAGGTCCATGATGCTCAGGCCGAGGTTCGCACTGCGGCTGCTGGTGAAGGACAGTCCGATGATGTCCTCCACCGGGTTGGGCCACATGGCCACTTCCTCCACCGCGTTATGCTCGTCCACGCCGGTCGGCAGTTCGGTGATCACCCGGATGGTGAAGCCACTGCGCAACATGCCGGGTCGGCCGTCCACGATAAGGCCTGTATAGATACCGTTCTCATCGATGCTCACTTCGTCGCAGTAGGTGCTTGTGCAGCCTTCAGCGTCCGCGATGGTGAGGCACAATTGGTAGGGTCCGCCGTTGGCGTAGAAATGGGTGGGGTACCCTTCGGTGCTACTGGTACCGTCGCCGAAGCTCCACAGGTAGGTGTATGGTGC
>Ga0075158_10000212_pt1 | contig 46488 bp, 29 predicted proteins | sample JI91814BDNA_FD_70968 | JGI IMG/M metagenome (GOLD analysis project Ga0075158, IMG submission 70968) | Wastewater effluent complex algal communities from Wisconsin, to seasonally profile nutrient transformation and Carbon sequestration -... | ecosystem: Engineered > WWTP > Effluent > Algae... | reverse complement strand
GGACAAAGTGCGAGCAAGTCAATGCGCATTTGACTTCGCGGAAGGCTGAGCATGAACCGCAAAGTGTCTTCGATGCTTTCGCGATGATTGGGAGCAATCTCCATCATGTCCTGATAATAACCCCGATAATTCGCAAGGGTCTCTTCATCAGCAGGATAACGCTCGATTTGATCTGAGAGCTTGATTATCGCATCCAGTTGCTTTGGTTCAGCTTCTTCCGTATCGCGTTCCAGTTTTCGCAAGCGGTGATCCATTTCGTCAAAGTAATCTTCTACGGCTTGGATCACTTGCGGATCAGCATTCTTCTCTCGTAGTTTATTGATATAAACAGCCTCAAACTTGCGCATCATCTCGCTGCTATTGGCTGCTTTGTCTTCTGCGCGAACAAAGTCGAAACGGTCGTCATTGAGAAACGAGGCCTCAGCGCGTTCAAACCAAAGGTGCCCGGCATATTGGCGAAAGGGGACCTGTCCGATGAAATCCAATTCATCCCAAAGTTGATCTAGTTCTTTTTGTTCTGCTTCGGACAAAATCAATTCGTAGAGTGGTTGATCGTCTCGGAAATAGCCCATCATGCTGTGAAAGCCTGCACTCAATAACCTCCCCTTGGCTTCTTTGGCTGCTTCTTTCGGGTCGATATGCGCTCGACCTCGTTCGTAGACGTAAAACTCGTCGGGAAAGATACTGCAAAATTTCTCATAATCACTGAGAATTTTCACCTGCTGCGCTTCCGTTAAGGAAGCGTATTTTTCCCGCAATTCGAGAGGTAGAACGCTCTTTTCCGGATCGGCGTTAAAGCCGTCCGTACGACAACGCCGCCGATTTTGGGCGATTTCACGGTTCTTCCATAAAACGAGCGGTTGGGAGCCGCCATTAATTCCGCCTGGCGCTCGCAAATTCTCAACCTTCGGTATCAAACGCTCGCGTTGGCCCACGATGTAGCGGCGAATGTTCTCGCTTTGTTCGAGTAGTTCGGCTTCGCTTAAGCTTGGTTCAAGCATGGCGGACCAGCGCATTTGAACTTCACGAAGCGGACCATATTCGAGTGTGTCGTCTTGAAGGTTGTCGAGTAGAAGCTGCAGGTACTTGGGACTTAAGGCAGCTTGTTTAGCAGACTGCTCGATGGTTAATTTCTCAGACGTTTGTTGTGATAGTTTCCATGTGCGAGCTGCGATCAAATAGGGAACGAGGTCTGTGGGTTGTTGTTTGTAAAAGTCCACAATGCGTTGGACACAATATCGATCGCGATCGGTATCGGTAACGACGGGGAAGGGGGCAAAGCGAATGCCATCGGGGGTGAGGAGCAAATGCGAGACGACTAAATCGATGGACTTAGAGAATTTTTGGAAAACCCCCGAAGTGTAAGTAAGGGACTCCCCGGAGTTATCGAAGCCTTCAGCGTTGGCTGGGTCGATAGGGAAATCAACGGCAGCGTTAATTTCGTACCCTACCAAATCGTTGATCACATTGTTCCACTCGGCCGCATTGAGCCGACGAGCGTCGACCAGTCCGGGTTCACCGCGGCGTCTCTCGGCTTCGCTTTGCAGGAAATCTCGCGACCAAGACATCAAGCGCTCGCGTTCTTCTTCTGTGGGTTGAGGCTCGTCGGGTGGAGGCATTTCCTGTTCATTCAGACGGCGAACCGCTTCATCCCAAGACTGCCATTGTTTCCCAATAGAACGTGCGCTATCGAATTGCGTGGTCAAAAATTTGGCTTCGGCTGTGTCACCGCTATGGCAGTGATCGCAATACTGCTTTAACAGAGGCTGAACATCGCGAGCGAAGCGTTCGATCAGTTCGTCGGCGGATGTTGTTTGAGGGATGCAACTTCCCAGTATTGCCGTTATGCACATGGCAATCCAAGCGGAGGCGCTGGAGTAAAATGGCCTGCGTGGCATATCGATCACCTGCGCGCGGATACGTGAGTTCTCAGTGGCTGAGAATGTGGGGTAGGTAAGGGGTGGGGAGGAGCGACCATTATAAGCCCCCGTGCCACCGAAAAACAGCCTCTACTGGCGTTGCGCTTGGATAAGCAAGAAACTAGGGCGATGCATCAGAGTTTTGTAGCGAATGGGGTCTGCTTTGCGAAAGTCATCGGTGGGGAGAGGTTCGACGACTTTGGTGATATGAAATCGTTGACGCATGAAAGGGTTCATGATTTCTGCCAGGGAACGCCGGTAGCTGGGCATGACGACGGTCTTGCCAAAGCCTTTCCAAGTACATTGCACTTGTTCGATGGAAAAATAGTGGTTGGTTTTGTAGTACTCGGCATCAAAGGCGGGATGGCCGCACGAGATTTGAATGAGGCCTTTCGGTTTAAGAATGCGGTGGCATTCTTTCAACAGTAAATCCCAATCTTGGATATAGTCAAAACACAAGGCTGCGTTGATGAAGTGAAACTTGGCATTTTCGAAATCGAGGTGTTCCACCGAGAGATCCATGAGTCGAAACTCGGCCCGGTTTCCATGTCGAGCGCGGGCAATTTCGATCATTTTGTCACTGACATCGACCGCAATGACTTTTGCTCCCCGCTCGAGCAGTAGGCCCGTGTACTCTCCAGGGCCGCAACCTGCATCGAGGCACTGAAGCCCTTTAAGGTCAGGCCAATGTTTGAGCATGGCGGGGCGGTCGTAGTAGGCATTATGCGGCTTGCGATCGATCATGGCCGCATAATGATGTGCTAACTCTTGATAAGCATCGTAGGCCAGAGGCTTGGAATTCATGGTCTAAGGTTTTTTCTGATCGACGATCCAACGAACTATGCCACGGGGGAAAACTTCCGAGCGGATTTTGGCGCCGTAACTCAGAGGATGAACGACGATACCAAAAGGTGAGAGGTCCTGCACAGTTTGTTGTTCCCAGCCAAACCCGATTGGTACCATGACTTGATCACCAACAGCAACACGTTGTCCCTCTTGAAGAGGGCGCGAAGCGGGATCTTTGGTATTCGGTCGATATTGATTGGTCCAGATCACTTGCTTGCCTATTTGCTCTTCGCTCTCGCTGTAATCGCTGTAGCTGAGGGCCACTTGTTCCCGTTTAGCCCACATCCATTGTTCATTGGGCCCGCAAACCAGAAAGCCCTTTTCGCTATCTCGCGACAGCAACTGAACAGGGAGAGAGAGACCGTAGGTAGCTTGTGTGGAAGAGAAGCTGGGACCGGTTCCATAGCGAATCCAGATCGTGCCAATCGGATAGCTGCGTCGAGCAATATGCAGGTCCAATAAAATGGCACCGAGAAAGTCATCTTTTTGAATCATGGCCGTGCGTTGTGCTTTGAGTTTTGATTTGCATTCTGCGACTTTGTTGGAGTGCGTCGAAAAGACTTTTTCTCGAAGCAGTTCCGCTTTGGCTAGATACTTTTCCATAAGTTTCTGGGCCTCTTTACTCAGCCGCGGATCTACATCGAAGACTAAAGTGCCACGAAGACCTTCACCGTAGTCACTGGTTAGGCTACTAATCAAGTCGAGTCTGCCAGATTCTTCAACCGCATCCGCATCGACGAGCCCTTTGAGTTGTTTGATTAGTTCATTACGAAGTTCAGCATCGTCAGTGTTGGCCTGAAACAGAGTTTCTTTACCAGCTGCTTCAAGGTCATTGAGTAAGACCATCGCTTCTTCTGCGACGCCTGGAAGCGTAACGGCAAACGACTGGCTCAGCCAATCGATCGACATCCGGCTCATTCGCATTTGCTTTTTGACTTCGCTGAATTGCGTTTCTAGCGGAGCACTGGATAGCATGATCTTTTTGAGTTCCTTGGAGTTTCTAGCTGCCCAGCGGGAATCAAGTCTGGCCATGAGTCCCTCAAAGCGGTCTTTGATTAAGGTGCATTGTTTCATGTAGTCCTGTAGGACAGGATCGATGACGTCGTCGACGTCATCCAAGTGGCTCATGATCCAGCCTGAGGGGTCGCGCGGATGGACATAACCTGCGAGCTTTTGTCCCTTTTCACGCTTTTGGTCCTCGATGATGTCGAGCGGATTCGCGGGGGGAGGACGGCGAAAGATTTCATCGATCTTCGAGAGTTGATCGATGACTGAAGCATTCTTGTTGGCTTTAGCAGTGACGAGAACTTCATGAAGCTCAACAAAGAGTTGATTCTTCTGACGGAGAAGTTCTCGATCCCAAGCGGTGTTGAATTCGGTGGCAGTTCGCTGCCAAACGACAGAGGCTTCTCGATCTTCCTCGGGCATCGGGGGAATTTCACCATCGAATTTTGGATTAGGTATTGCAACAAAGTCATACATGAATTTCGTGGCACGCTCAACCAATGCAGGATCGAGACGCGCGCCCTTTCCGAGTTGTTGCTTCATTGTCTTGAGTGTCGCCGCCTTTAGTTTTTCAAGCTTGGGGGCATACTCCTTATCGATAGACAGTGCGCCATCCAGATATTTGATGATGATAGGATGTGCGCCCGTATTGAGCGGGAGAATTTCTGCAGTGATAACATCCGCTGCGGTGACTGCATCGGGCGCCGCTTTTACCGCAGTCAATAGCTGTTTCAATTTATCAGCTGAGGGTTGCTCTCCATCCATATTGAGCTGTTCGATCTGTGTTGACATTTCGGCGACAAGGCTCGCTTGGAAAGTCCCCAGCTTCTTCTCCATTTCCGCGAGAAGTTTCTTCGACTTTCCTTCGTATTCTCGCAAAAGCGGTTCGAAGGGATTGTTGCCCCCTTGCGCAAGTAGCGAAGCGGCGGAAGTGGCGACGAGAAGTAAGGCAATGAGTAAGTTACGCATGAGCAATTAAAATTCGACTTAATGAGCGAATGTCGGTGTGGTTTCAACTGTATTAGGGATGTCGCGTTTGCTTTAACACAGATTCTACTATCTGGATGCGGTCTTCTAAGTTTCCCGCCAATCGGATGAATGGCACATGGCGGTCAATCAGGTTGTTGACGACAGCCGTTTGGAATTGGTCTCGGTTGGCTTCTCCTGATCGATCCCAAGTATCGTCGTAAGGTATATCTGTCTCGCACAGGAAAAAGAGATCATATCGCGTGGCCGCGTTAGCTGCCATTTCTGTTAAACGTTTTTTTGCCTCACCGTGGTAATAGAGGCTGAAGAGGTAGGTTGTTGAGGCATCGGTATCAATAAAGATCTCACGGTTGGCTTGCTGGAAAAGTTGGTCTTCGCGTTGAAGATGCCCTTCTGCAATTTCTTCTAATTGGTCGAGTGAGAGCCGGCGGTTTTCTTGATGTTTTTCCCAATATTCTCGGCCATATTCGGGCATCCATACCGTCTGGCGGCGTCGGGCCAGTTCCCAGGCTATGGTGGTTTTGCCAGTGGAAGGTGCACCGAGAAAGACGACTTTGGTGATTAGATCGCGATAAACGAGGGGATCGACAAAATCGCGATAGCGATAGGGATCCGTTCGCAATAGGGTGCCCGAGATTGGAAAACGATCGCGGGATTTATCCAGACGGCGGTCTACTGCGTTAAGCGATTGACTGACATGCTCCCCGTAAAACTCGCTGGAATAAAAAGCTTCTATCGTTCGCCCATTCAAGACTTTGCGGATGTACTCTTCGTGAAGTTGCTTGATTTCAGGAGTATCGCCAACGACCGTCGGACCATCCCAAGCTTCGAGGACTTCGATGGTTGGGTAAAGTTTGCGAATCCAATTCGCGCGAGTTTCCAATGATATTGAAGTAACTTCGGTTGCGTTGTAGATAATTGCGACAACCTGATCGTTTTCTGAGAGAGCCGTTTCGATAAGAAACTGATGGCCACGATGGAGTGGAGCAAATTTTCCTAAAACTAACCCCGTGGTCATGTAGCGTTTAACTCTGGTTTGAGGTAAGTCTTTCGCCAAGCGAACCAGCCAAGTGCCGCGAGAACTAGAAAAACCGCGTATAGAATCGCAGTCAGATTGAGTTCTTTGTACCAATAGACATAGATGGCAACGATATCAACGCTTATCCAAAACCACCATGACTCCAGTTTCTTCTGTGCCATCAGCCATTGAGCAACTAGGCTCGCGACCATGATGAAGGCATCAGCAAATGGTAAGGCGGCATCGGTCCAGCGATACATTGCGTATCCCCAAATGCCGGTTCCGATCACAACCACGCCGCACCACATGGACATAGTGAATAGAGCCAGTTGAGTCACAGGGAGACGATCACGACTTCTGTCACCGTAAAGCCAATGGTACCAGCCGTAAAATTGCAGAAAGACATAAATGATATGGAGTAGCATGTCGGAGTAAAGTTTGGCTTCGTAGAAGATGCCAATGAACAAGACGACTTGGACTAACCCAATGGGCCAGCACCAGATGTTTTGTTGGATCGTGAGTATGACGGATAACAATCCGCAGAGAACAGCAATGATCTCGATGGTCGTCATATCTTCACGGCTTGTGGAGGTTGTTTAGGGAACCAATATTTCAACTTTGGGAAGTATGATCTCTTGAATGAGATCGCGCGAGTCAGCGTTTTCAAGGTAGGGGAAGCGAGCGTTGGTATTGCCGACTGTGACTTCGAACTTCAGTTCTTTGCCGTGTCGATCGACCGTCAAGAGCAGCAAGTCTCCTTCATTGCTGTCGTCTAACCATTGACGCAGGGCTGCATGCTCAAAGTCGGAAGTGTTAAACTTGGTGATGGAGTCACCTTCGGCCAGTTTCGCTTGATCTGCAGGTCCAGTGGGTATGATACCGTTGACAACGCCATCATGGGATATGGTCATGCCTAAGCAGGCTGATTCATCGCAGTAGCCATATTGTGATTCCAGGCGTAATTGATAGGCATTAGGTGTTGGACCATATTTGAGGCGATAGTTGGAGCGGGCGATCGCTCGCATGTTAAGCGACTTTTGCGTTGATTTAATTCGCTTTTCGAAGAAGTTTTCCCAAGCGTGATTGTGCACTTGATTCAGTGCGCGATAGACATCAACTTCGCGGTAAGGAATGAACTCAGGTTTCGTTTCTTCACTTTTTACTTGGTCGCCGAAGAAAGCTGCGGCAAAGGTATCGAGCGATTTTTGGCCAGCAGACGCTTCTCGAATCAACGCATCCGCTTCCCACCAGTAGAGAGCTCCTTCGTCGTAATAATCTTGGTCTCGGCGTCGATATTGCCAATAGGCCGAGAAGTCGCGCAAGAGATGACTCATAGTGGCCGTATCTTCAAGCGAACGCCATTTTCGTCCACTCTGCAAGGAGAGCTCGTGTATACGTTGAGCTTTGTGGTCGAGAAATTGTTCTTTAGTCACCAAACCACTTCGGGCGGCCAATACGGTGCCGTAGTATTCGGTTAGCCCTTCATAAACCCATAAGAGACGGAAGTCCTTATCGCTGTGGAAATCAAGCTGGGCCATAGCTCGTGGTATACGATATTTACCGCACCAGGCATGTACATATTCGTGAGGCAACAACTCTGCAGGCCAATCGGCACGCAAGCCTTCATCTTCGATTTCATCGATGCTCATGGTGTTTAAGCTTGAATTGGCATGTTCCAAGCCGATATCGGAAAGGGTGTTATCGATGATGACTAAGAAATGATATTCGTCGAACGGAGCGTGGCCAAAGACTTCGGCCGCTTCGGCGATGAGCGCTTTAAGCCCCGACACAAATTCTTCAGGGAGTTCGGTCTGCTCTTCTTCGCTCGAAGCGACATGCAGGAAGTGGGGCTTGTAGGGTGAGATTGCGGAGGTGAGCTCGATAGTGTTAATGAACTCGCCGAGTATCAGAGGCGAGTCAATGAGTTGATGTAGGGGGACAGGTTCATATTCTCTTGCCCGGACTGAGTTGGCTTGAAGTGGCTGGCTCTTCAGAGTTAATGGGCTTTGTGCGTCGACATTGGGAGGCAAAGTGAGGTGGACCTCATAAATCAAATCGTAGCCCGTGCCATAATTTTGTTCTGAACTTGTGGGATAGACGGTTACGGTGTTGAAGCTGAAGTAGCCGACGTTTCCTTCGAAAGCGCAATCGGCTCCCTCGGAGTTTGTCGTGGCTTGATTGACGATGTATTGAATCTCGACGTCGATGTAGGAAACCCCAGCCGGAATGTCAATCAAGAATTCATAGGGTTCCGGAGTACGGCGTCGCCAAGGTAGAGATGTACCTTGATCGGTAGTTATTTCGAAATGCCCGAGGTTTTGTATGGGGCCAGCTGGGGCGTGGCAACCTGGAAGCCACTTCGGGTACCAGAGTGAAAGTTCACCGGGATGAACGGGAATCTTGAGGTTCGCCGTAACAAGGTTGCGGTCGATTTCGCTTAAGTCAACGTCGAGCTTGATGCGGGTGGTCTCGGCACAGTTGGCTAAGGAGTGAATTGACACAAGGAAAAGAAACAGCTGGAGTGGCAAGATGCTCCGCAGTGAAATGGCTTTCATCATTTATCTTCCTTCGTCTTCCATTTGGCGGGCTTTCGCAAGAGCAGAAGCAACTAAGCCGGTGGGGACTGAAATTACGCCGAGCCCCACGATCAGCAGAACAAATGTAAATATTTTTCCACCCACCGTGATGGGATAAACGTCCCCGTAGCCTACGGTAGTAAGAGTGGCAACAGCCCACCACAAACAATGGAATACCGTGCCAAACTTGTCAGGTTGAACCCCGCTTTCGAAATAGTAAATACCCACTGCGCCGAGATACAACAGAATTCCCGTGGCGGCCAAGAATAGAATGATCTCTTCTTTAGCGATACTGAGAGCGAGATGAAAGCGACGTAACGCAGCGTTGTAGCGTACCAGTTTGAAAATACGCACCATACGGAGCAGTCGAAAAGATCGAACGGATCGCAGATCGATACTGGCTCCAAAGTAGAACGGAAGTATGGCGAGTAAGTCGACGATACCAAAGAAGCTGAATATGTATTTGCTTTTAGGATTGGCTACGTAAACGCGAAGCATGTATTCGGTGCTGAAAAAGACAATCGAAAAAACTTCAAACGAATCGAGCAGAAGTTGTTGCGTATCGGTGAGGTTCGGAAGTGTTTCGATCGAAAAGGCGGCAAGCGATAAAAGAATCATGACCTGGATGGCCAAATCGAAGTATCGCCCCTGAAGCGTCTCGCTCTTTTCGACAATTTCCTTGAGGCTAGGCATGGTGTTTCGAATGTGTGAAATAATTGGGACAGGAATCGCTGTCCAGCAAAATGTGTACTGCGAAAGCGTGTTGCAAAAAAGAGGACCGTGAAAAGCACAAGCATCAGGATCAGTTCTGATTCGGGAGCAGGGCACTCGATAATGCACCAAGGGCAAATATCATTGTAATCAGTGTCCCGGCCACAAAGAGGAGAATTCGCACCCACCTCCCTGAGTATCCCAACCAACGCACGTAAGTTTCCGCAATCGGAGCTGCAAAATACAGGACGTTGGAAATTAGACCGCCTACAATAACCAGCGACAATATTTCAACGCTTGCAATGTGGCGCCCTGAGAGGACCAGAGTCCAGATCCCTAATATGCCAATGTAAGCGAGGCGCAATTTCTCCCAGGCCAGGAATGTAGTGCGAGCAATTTCAGCGAGGCTGTTGAGGTTCGTCGCTGGAACTGAGGGCTGCAATTCAACCACGGGACTTGAGTAGGGGTTGTCACTCACTTTTGATATGCTCCGCAAAACTTTTGGAGGCCGATTCCCAGAGAGTCTGTAATTCGGAGACGCGAACAGGATCGCTGGAGGCGAGGTCTTTTTGTTCGGCGCGATCTGTTTTAAGATCGTAAAGTTCCCATGGACCACCTTGAACGGCGACCAGTTTCCAATCGCCAACGCGAATCGCGCGATGCCCTTCGTGCAGCCACCAAAGATATTCGCGTTCGATGTTTCGATCTTGATCAAAAGAGGGCAAAAGGCTCTTGCCAGGAAACGCCGGACGATCAGGCGATTTCAAATCGGCTTGGTTGATACCCACGATATCGAGAACAGTGGGGACAAAATCGATGACGTGGGTGGGAGTATGACGCAGATCGCCTTTGTCTTTGATTTTTGCAGGCCAATGCACGATGAGGGGCGTCGAAATTCCTCCTTCGTGTACCCACGTTTTATGTTTACGAAATGGCGTGTTGCAAGCGGTGGAAAAGCCGGGACCAAGGCAAAGATAAGTTGGCGCACTACCAGGAGTTGCTGTTGGATCGTGACCTCCATCGCGGACCATGATTTCAGCGCTGGCACCATTGTCCGATGCAAAACAGATAATGGTGTTATCCATTGCTCCCATCGATTCCAGTTGGTTAAGAATGCGTCCGATCTCTTGGTCCATGCGATCGATCATCGCGGCATGGATGGCCATTTTGGTCGCTTGAAATTGTTGTTGCTCAGCGGATAGTTCTGTCCAAGGTAGAGGGAAGCGAATTTCGCCTGCGCCCAACTTGTCGAATGCATCTTGAAAATGATAGGGAGGTCCCACCGCTCGTTCAGGTAGTGCAACCGGCGTGTTTACTATTCCTAGCCTCTGTTGTTTCGCATACCGTGATGCGCGTAGTTGGTCCCAACCCGCCGCATAACGATCTTTATACTTCTCGATATCGGCTGGTAGAGCGTGGAGTGGAAAGTGGGGCGCATGAAAGGCAACGTATTGAAAGAAAGGTTGATTTGGATGATGTGTGGCATGTTCCTTAAGGCATTCGATTGCATGGTCGGCCGTGTATGAGGTGACGTAGACGCCAGATTCGTCTTTCGCTGGTTTGATCAGTTTGTCATCGAGGTTTAGACCTCGAAGCGTAAACATGTTGCCGGGGTTGTTGATGTTGGCGCTACGATCAAAGCCACCTGCTAAAACCTTTCCATCAACATGCCATTTGCCGCTGTGATAACTTCGGTATCCCCGATCCTTGAGATATTGAGGCAAAAGAGGTGCCCACTTCGGACGCACACCACCGACACCACCTGGACCGCCGATTAACTTATCGCGACGGATTTGTTGTGCATAATAGCCGGTCAATAATGAGCCTCGCGTTGGCCAACAACGAGCGGTGTTGTAGAACTGCGTAAAGCGCAGGCCATTCTCGGCAAGTCGATCAAGGTTTTTGGTTTCAATCTCGCTGCCGTAGCAACCAAGGTCTGAATAGCCCAGATCGTCGGCCAGAATAAAGACAATGTTGGGATGCTCGGCAGTTGCAGCTGCCTCTGGCGGAACGCAGTGTGGAGGGGCACCGAAAAGATTTGCTGTACTGCACAACAGACAAAAGCCAAGAATGACAATTTTGGGCGAAAACACAAACAGTTCCTAACGCAATACAACAGGGGGCTACTCGACAAAAAGGACGTCTTCAACAAACCTGCAACGCAATTTCTCGACTTTTGGGGGGACGGTGGGGTTGGACTTTATCGTTTGGGAAAATCTCGCGGCGGTCGTGTATAAAACACTGCTTTCGCCGCATTCGTAGTGTGCGATTCTTGTGGTGCTATCTATTGAAAAGCTAGTTTTCATCCATTAATGTTACACGCTTTGGTAGGGGCGGTGAAAGCTTCGAAGCCACACATTTCGACTCATCATCCATCTTCTTTCTATTTTTTGCAGATCTTGTTGGGACTGAATCATGGGATTATTCGACTCTTTATTTGGCGGTATGGAGGGTGGGGGAAAGCTCACGACTCAAGAAGCCTTTGCTGGTGTATTGGTCGCTGCTAGTGGTTGCGATGGGCATATAGCGGACGAAGAAGTAAACAACTTAATCACCTGCTTGGTTCGCATGAAGCTATACCAACGTGTGAACGGGCGAGCTTTTTCGCAGATTTTGAACAAGTCGACGAGCATCTTGAAGAAGAAAGGTGCTAATGCGCTGGTCGATGTTTGTGCAGAAGTTTTACCGAAGGAATTGGGCATCACTGCATTTGCGAACGCAGTAGATATCGTTTTGGCTGACGGCGTTGTCGAACAGGACGAACGAGCTTTCATTGAGTATTTGGCCAAAGCTTTGAAGATCAATGGCGATACAGCCAAGTTGATTGCCAGCGTGATGGTATCCAAAAACAAAGGCTAGTTAGGCCATTCACTTTTCATTCCAACAATCCATTTCGGCAGAATAAACGATGTCTATATTTGATGATGTATTGCAAAGCGGTCAATTCGAAGAGCAACCCTTTGGGCCCCATGAAGCGTATGCAGGTATCTTGCTGGCTTCCTCCGCATGTGACGGTCACATCGCCGACGAAGAAGTTCAAGGTCTGGTCACCATTCTAGGACGAACCCGACTGTATCAACATGTGACGCCACAGCGATTCGGTTCCATGATCGACCGCTTGTTGGGTGTTCTTAAGCGTGGCGGGCCTGAGCAATTGGTTCAGAAAAGCGTGCCTGTGGTTCCGACCGAGTTAAAGGAAACGGTGTTCATCAACGCCTGCGATATTGTTTTGGCTGACGGCGTGGTGGAAAACGACGAGAAGGAATTCATCAACGACCTTATGGTCAAACTCGAAATCCCCGCCGATCGCGCAAAGCAGATCATCCAAGTGCTGGTTTACAAAAACCAAGGGTAGTCGAACTACGGCTTTTCCATCGGCATTGAAGGCGAACTGATCACGGTGGATCCCGGCCTAGCTTCGGGGTTCACCGTCTCTTTTTGGGCCAAAATCCGCGAAATCCGCTCCGATTTACGGCAATGTTCGTCTCATTTTGCGACGGCGAGTCCGTAGTGTGCTGGGCGGACGCTATTTAGGCTGGTAGAAACGCCTAACTTTTGTTGTAATCTAAACTTAGACGGACGCGACCCGCCAATATTTTTATCGGAGCTATTGAACCTCGTGTTTGCAGATACCGAAGCCAAAGTACCAGAGGGGATCTTCGAAGCTTTCTCCTCCATTACCCTGACGGATGTGCTCGTCTTCATTGTGCCGTTTATCGCCGCTGTGATCATCGACTTGCAGTCTCACCGTGGCTCGAAAGAGCCTGTATCGCTCAGAGATGCAACCCTCTGGTCCATCATCTGGGTGTTGTGTTCGGTAGCTTTTGGTGGTTACATCTGGTACTCACGTGGTCCAGAAGATGGAAGCTTGTTTGCGATGGGATACGTGCTGGAAAAAGCACTTGCTGTCGATAACCTATTTGCCTTCTATTTGATTTTCAAATCGTTCGGTTTGACACTCCACGACACCCAACATCACCAACACCGCATTTTGTACTGGGGTATTTTGGGTGCCATTGCGTTGCGTTTCTTGTTCCTCGGATTCGGGGCACTGATTGTCAACGTTAGTCCGTATGTCTTGATCGCATTTGCATTGGTCGTTCTCTGGACTGTGATGAAAATGTGGACCAGCGGTGGCGATGACGATGACGAAGTGGATTACACGAATCACTGGTCCGTACGGTTAGTTCGAGGTTTCTCCAAGACCAATCCATCGATCGAAAGCGGACGTTTCTTTTTCAATGGTGTGACTCCATTGTTCTTGTGCTTGGTTTGTATAGAAGCTTGTGATGTTGTGTTTGCCTTCGACTCGATGCCCGTAATCGTCGCTGTGGTGAAAGACCCTTACTTGATGATTACATCCAGCTTGTGGGCCGCTGCTGGATTGAGAAGCCTGTACTTCTTGTTGGTCGCTGCTCAGAACCTATTCTGGGCCTTGGATAAGGCTGTGATGATCTTGCTGGTCTTTATTTCGTTCAAACTGATCTTCAGCGGTTTTGGGGTACACATTCCAAACTGGCTCAGTTTGAGTGTGGTTGTTCTGACCTTAGGTTCCGGCATCTTGTTCTCGTTGCTTGTTCCCAATCCGGAAGATGGGGAAGAGAAAGCTAAGGAGAAAGAAGAGCCTAATATCGAGGCTCCAGCAAAGGAAAACAGCTAAAAGTTAAGAAAACCATACCAGCGGTTGACGCGATACGGACGGCTTGAAAACAGGCCGTCCGTTTTTTATTGAAACCGAGGCAATGTTCGATATTGATCGTTGAAAATTGCGGGTGCTCTGTCTATTTTTACACCATCTCAGGTATTGCTCCTTTTGAGTTCAACGCATCGAAAATGCACAACATTACAGTTTGGTTTAATCGCCACTTTTCTTGCGTTGCCAAGGTGCACAGGGAATTGAGGAAGGAGCCGAAATTGGATCGGCTCAGGTTGGTGGCGTCACACAAATACCAAACGTTTTCTGCATACCACACTGCCGATGTTTTCTTTCGAGAACCTGTCGGCTTGTCGCCCGACGACTATTTGCGTTGGGTATGTGATACGATCGTTGAGCGTGAGATTCATTGTCTCGTGCCTGGACACGAACAGAGTCTATTGACGTGTCGATCGGCAGAGCTTCAGCAATTTGGCTGTTCCGTTTTCGCAGCGGCCCCCTCGGCGTTCATCGGCAAGCTGCATGATAAGGCATGGGTTTACGAACAAACGCCAGAAGCTGTTCCCGTTCCCAAACATTACGCGGTTCACCATAAGAGAGAATTTTTGAATGGCGTCGCAGCGATTCGCGACTCACAGCGTGTCGCCTGCGTCAAGCCAGCCACGTCCGTCTATGGGTTAGGTTTCTATCGCTTGACGCCACACAAACGTGAACGCTCGACGTATGAGCGAACTGTCGAACAATGGCTAGAAGATTTTGCGGCCAACGATGCCTTTGAAAAACAGTTAGTGATGGAGTATTTGCCAGGGCACGAATACAGCGTCGATATCGCAGCTCGACATGGAACCGTCTTGGCGTGTGTAATTCGCCGCAAGCCACTGACGCCAGGTTCGCAAACCATTGTCGATCAGCGGGATATTCAGAGGTACGTTGAAATACTTGTCGCTCGATTCCAACTGAATGGTTTGGTCAATATTCAGTTTCGTGAAGATCACCGAGGACAACCACTGTTGCTTGAAATCAATCCGCGAGCCTCAGGTGGTATCGCGATGAGTTGCCAAGGAGGCATTAACTTGCCCGCCATCGCCTACAGGGCTTTTCTCGATAGTAACTGGAGCCCGACGGATATCCCGTTGCCAAAGTACGGGGAGAAAGTTGCAGACAAAGAGCCGCTAACCGAAATTCCCCATACCGACGCAACTGAAATTCGCGAAGCCGAATCGGTTGCAGTCGAACACTTATCACTCGAGAAGATTTTGCCGACCGGAACTCTACACATTTCTCTATGGTCGCGAAGTGGGTTTTCAACCAACCAGCTGCTCGGCTTTGGTGCCAGAAACAATCGCAAGCGAGGCTTTTTGTTTGTGAGTAAAGTTCTGGGGAAACATGTTCCCGTTCGCCCCTTCATGATGCGCAGAGTTCACCACGAACTAGCCCAACAAATTGACCAGATAGTATCGGGGCAAGAAGCGGGGGGCGTAGTACTCGGAATGGCCGAAACAGCGACTGGACTTGGGATGGGCGTGTTCGGTGAATTGCAAAAAGTTTCCGCTGCTGCGAAATGGAACGCCTATTTTCAGACGACACGTTATCGTCGGCAAGGTGAGGAAGTCATTGATTCCTCGTATCTCTCGTTTGAAGAATCGCATAGCCATGCTACGCAACTGATTTTGGAACTGCCGCTTGAGGGAAGCGTTCAATATCGTGCGCTCACTCAAGCAAAACGAATCGTGCTGGTCGATGATGAAATATCGACGGGGAAGACATTTGCCAGTTTGCTGAATGCTGTGCGTCGTATCAACTCGGTTTTCCATGAGGTAGTCGTAGCGACCATTACGGACCTAAGTGGTGGCCGGGTCCAAGAATTGTTGGGGCAGGTACCAGGTATTTCCTGCGTGCATGTGGTGAGCCTGGTCGCTGGTTCGTTTTCGTTTGTCGCGAATGAAATAAGTTGGGACGTTGAGATTGCCGATAAGCCAGTCTCGCAATCGACGGTTTCAGTGTCGCAGTCGCAATGGTCGAGGTATTCAGCCCGCAGAGGTGTTGCCGCTGTGCCCGAAATTTCGCGGGACATTGTCGACCAATGCAAGTCGAAATTGGACCGGAAAAAGTGTCGGGTTATCGGCACAAATGAGTTTATGGATCCCGCTTTTCGATTGGCCATGGAGTTGGAAGTCTCGGGTTGGGAGGCGACCGTGCAATCGACGACCCGTAGCCCGCTATTGGTATCTCACGAAATCGAAAGCAAGCTACCGGTTTTGGATCTTTATTGTCCACAAACTCCAAACTACCTGTACAACTTTGACTGCGGAGCTGATGAGAATCTAATCGTCGTTCATGAGTCCAGCGACGACACGGCTGTAAGGACTTTGATCAAGACATTGTCTCCGCAGAGGCCATGCTTGGAAGTGAACTTGCTGAACGAACGCGTTACTTTACATAGTTGTTAAGAGGTCGAGTCATTCCGGGAGGCTCGCGCTGCCGGAATAGTGCGTATGCATACGAAATGGGACGTTACAACTTTTGTTGATCTTGATGATACGCTTTTTTCAAGCAAGCGTCGGCATGCGCATACGGCTGAATTGCAAGCCGCTGCAACGTTGGAAAATGGAGACGTTATCTCTTACAGCAGTCACAAGCAGCGGTTTCTGCAAGACCTTCTACAGCAAGCTGGCAGGGTTATTCCCGTAACCGCTAGGAACATTGACGCTTATCGGCGGGTTATGCTTCGCTTCGAGGATCAAGCGGTATTATCGCATGGAGCAACGATCTTACGAAAAGAGGGTAATATCGACCTCGAATGGCAGGCCCAGGTATATCAGGACGTCTCGCCTTTGAGCGTTGAATTCGATGATCTTATACGGCGAATTCAGTTAAGCCCCCCATTTGTTCGGCAAGAAATACGAAGTTGGCTGGTATACGATGGCGACATACCCGTTTACGCCGTGGTAAAGGATAACCAGCGCGACGAAGGGCGATTAACGCGTTATTTCGAAGAACATCTGTCCGGTTGGCTAGGTGAACGCTGCCATTTCCGTTTACATGCTAATGGCAACAACTTAGCCATCCTTCCAACGAAGCTCAGCAAGGAATCGGCCGTTTCGTATCTGATGGGAGAATTTCGAGAGACTTCGCCAGAAATGATTTTTGTTGGGGCAGGGGATAGCATCACCGACGAGCCCTTCATGCGATTGTGCGATTTTGCGATTGTCCCACAGCCTTCGCAGTTAGCGGACTTTTTGAAAAACGCGATCGACTCGCTTCCGTCAGGGGAAACGTTACGCTCGTCGTCACAAGGGGATCCAGCATGATCCCGTTTAGCGGTAGTTATCTTGGCACGGATGTTCAATTCCTATTGAAGCCATTGAAGATCGAGCCGATTACGGACCTCGATCAAAAGGAACGCTTGATTCAGAGTGGACAAAAACACTACAGCGAGATGATTAGTGTTGAGCAGCAACCCGACGAGACCTACATGAGGCTCTTTTACCAATCGATAGAAGATAATCTGGCTCGAATGGGCGCAGATCTCTATTGGGTTTGTAGAAAGCTTAGGCAGTCACGGACCACTGATAAGCTTACCATAGTGTCGCTCGCAAGGGCTGGGACGCCGATTGGGGTCGGTATGAAGCGATTGCTTGAGCAGGAGTTTAATACACCCACAACGCACTATAGTGTTTCGATCATACGGGACCGAGGTATCGATCAACAAGCGTTAAGATACATCACTAACCTGCATGCCCCGGAAACCATCGTTATTGTGGATGGTTGGACTGGTAAGGGGGCAATTGCGACAGAGTTCGAAGCGTGCATGCGACAGCTGACGTGTCCCAAGTTGCAGCGAATTCCCAAGGAACTCCATGTATTGTGTGATTTGGGAGGCGTATCGAGTAATTGCGGGTCGACAGAGGACTACTTGATCCCTTCAGCCATTTTGAACGCAACTATATCGGGCTTGGTGAGTCGTACGATCTTGAATGAAATGATAGGTCCGGACGATTTTCACGGCTGTGTCTATTACGCGGAACTTGAATCGCGCGATTTATCGAAGTGGTTTGTTGATGCACTGATGACGGCGTTAACGGAACAGCTTCCGGACTTGCGGCTACAATCTGAACCAATTTGTGACCTCAGGTTGGCGCGAAGCAGAATGCACGATTGGCTTCAGGCTTTGGTTCAAGAGTTTGCAATTAAGAATCTCAACTTGATAAAGCCTGGTGTTTGCGAAGCGACGCGGGCCTTGTTACGTCGTTCTGCACACCGACTCTTGGTGCGGAATCCAGCAGATGTAAATACCGTGCACTTGGTTCATCTGGCCGAAAGAAATAACGTCGCTGTGGAAACTCGAGAACAGATGCCCTTTATGGCTACCGTCTTGATAAGGAGCTTTACCCATGGTTGATTGGACTGATTTAGCTGCTTCGCTTTATGTGCCCGCAAATCATCCAAAGCTAAATCGCTCTTTTTTGGAGAACGAGCCCACACTTGCACCATCGTTCATTCTGTGCACAGAGGATTCACTTTCCGACTCAGACTTGCCCGACGCTTTAGGTCGCATAAGGGATTTGCTGCCACAATTGAACCGGCGCCCCAATGGCTCTCCCGTCTTCCTGCGGCCTCGCAATGCCGAAGTTTTGAGTGAGTTTTTAGCGATGAAGGGGATCGAGAACATTACTGGATTCGTCATTCCCAAAGCGGATGTAGATACCCTTCCTGCTTACGTGGCACATTTGATTGGAATGCCGTTTCGTGTGATGCCCGTATTGGAGACGCGTTCAATCTTTGACGAATCTGGACGGATTGAATTACGTGATTATCTGAATCGCTCACCGTTGGGACCTGCAGTATTGGCTCTGAGAATCGGTGGTAATGATTTGTTGAGGCTATTGGGACTGAAGCGACAGCCAGGTGTATCGATTTATCAAACTCCGGTGGGGCATTTAATTCCGCAACTGATGATGTGCTTTCGCCCGCACGGATATCAACTTACAGGCGTTGTGTGCGATTCGCTGGATGATGTTGACTTGTTGCGTTTCGAAGCGGAAATGGATGCACGCATGGGACTCATCGGCAAAACGGCAGTGCATCCTCGTCAGGTTTCGATTCTGAAAAAATCGTTTATGGTTTCGCGGGATGACGTCTCGGTGGCGAAAGAGATTTTGAAGGACCCGACTCGTTCGGTGACTTCTTACAACAAAATGATGCTTGAACGCATCGTTCATACCGATTGGGCTTTGCAGACCCTTCAACGAGCAGGAAGTGAATCGAGTGCAGATGAGAGTTTGTAAACTCTCTTCAATCGACCTCAGCAAAAAAAACGCGTTTTTCTTCGTGTGAATAAGATCGGAATTTGGGCGCAAAATCCGCTCCGATTTTGTCCAATTTCTCATTGCAAGTTTGAGACGAAAATGCTCTGTTGCGAGCCCAGCGGAATCCCCGGAAATAGCGAAATTTGCTTGTTTTTTGCTAAGTTTGTTTTGGAAGAATAACGGTGGTTTAGCCGAGGATTTGATTGACAGAATTGCTCGAAGGTACGCCTTTCGGAAGACTCTATGACGCTCCTATTTCTTAGAGCTGTTCGGTAAATTTGCGGAATTTATCCGCATTGCACCATTCAAAATTTGCCCCCCCCGGAATTCTGACATAGGTTTCAATTGTCACCGAAACGGCGACAACCTTATCTGTTCCATCTTTTCATTGATCAACTCTTATCTGTATCGAACTCCGTTGTATCGAGAAGTCGGTAAACGCTGTTCGCGCATAGGCGAAAGAAAGGTGCTGCTATGGGCAAAGAGCACAAGAAACAACCACGTTTTCAATATCGTGTTCCCACATTGGAAACGCTCGAAAGTCGAATGCTTACGACTGTCGAAAGCCTAGAGTTCCAACTACAACAACTCGATCAACCTCCAGCGGCACCTGAAGTATCTGCCGTAACTCGAGTTGTGAGAAACTCGATCTCGAACCTGTCGGTGCCTCGAATGGTACGGCAAATCACTGCCAACACATCGCGTGTTGGCGTTGACCGATCGGTGAGCTTATCGGTTTTGGGAACGGACCTTACGGGTGAACGCAATCTGACGTACCGTTGGAATATTGAGACGTCACCCAATGGTAGTTCGGTTACGTTTTTATCCAACGGAAGCAATGCAGCCAAGAATACCAGAATGGTCGTAGATCGCTCTGGTGAGTATCGTGTGTCCGTTACAATAACGAATAGACTTGGTCTTTCCACTACCTCCACATTAAGAATTCAAGTGGCTCAGTCCATCGCAAAAATGGAGGTCTTGACCGATTCCGGGCAGTTGATTCGAAATGGTGCCACCGTCAATGTTGCATCTAACGTCCAAAGTCTCCAGCTGAAAGCCTATGATCAATTTGGCGAAGAAATGTCGATTCCTCCGGAATTTTCCGTTGTGGCCCGACAGACATCGGGCTTAGCCTTTGCACAGGTGTCCAAACGTGGCGATTTGACAGACATTTCTTTCGATCGTACGGCCAACTACAAAATTTCAATCGCCACAGGCAGATTGAACATGAGCTATGTGGCTCGAGTATCCTCTACCGTAGCAAAAGTAGAAATCGTTGCTCCTGAAGGGCCAATTGAAGCAGGGGGGACTGTGCAACTAACTGCTCGAGCCTATGATCAGTTTGGGCGGATCATTACGGCAAATTTTCAACAAGTATGGAGCACCGATGCAGGTACTATCAGCAGTAATGGGCTCTACACGGCACCGGAATTGACAAGTACGGTCAATGTCACCCTGCGAAGTGGTAATCTGATATCGAATCTTAGCTTGAATGTTGCAGGGGCAACAGTTTCCGCCCGCATCGGATCGCCTGAACTGGCGTCGTTGTTCACTCAATTCTTCGCGGATGGATCTATCAGCCGCAATGAGATGATCGCACTGCTTCGACTACCAGGTAAAGATGGAGTCGTGGATGCAAAAGAGTTAGGGGATTTGAAACACATTGTGTCAAATGCTCAGCTTTATAACATCGCAGATTATGTTCAGAATCTGGCGAGCGATGTTGTCAACGGCAACATCGCTAATCAAACGTTCCAAGGTAAAGCCCTTGGTAATTTGACGGCGGGCAGCACTTCTTGGCAGCTCAATACGCTAGTTGATAAGTGGTTCTTAGGTGCTGATGTTCCTGCACTAACAAGCTCAACGTTCACGTACCAATTTACAGCAGGGAACTTATTTAACGGCACACCTAACTACCTCGACCAGAAGCAAGGGATGTTGGGGGACTGTTACTTTATCTCTGCTCTTGGATCGATTGCATACGTGAACCCGGCCGCAATAACCAACATGTTTATCGATAATGGGGACGGAACCTTTACGGTTCGGTTCTACGGTGGAAAATTGGGAGCCTATTACAATTCAGACGGATCAATTAGCGATGGTTTCGCTAGTGGAACGCAAGGACAAGTGGATTATATAACTGTCGATCGGCGTCTACCTGTCTACTCCGGTAATCGACTCGCTTATTCCGGATATGGTAGTGACGCTCGCAGTGGTAGCAACGCGCTGTGGATCGCGCTGGCAGAGAAAGCTTATGCACAGTGGAATCAAACTGGTAATTCGGGGCGAGGCGGTGCCAATACTTATGCAGCGATTGAAGGTGGCTGGATGGCCACTGTGTACGCTCAAGTCTTGGGCCGCAATGCGACGGACTATTGGTTCAACAACACTCCTAAGCAAACCTTGATCAACGCGATTCAAAGCGGAAAGTCGATCACGTTAGGCACTAAGACTGGGGCTTTGGGTGGTGGCTTAGTTCAAGGCCACGCTTATATGGTGAAGGGTTATGATGCGGCGACAGATCGCTTCATTCTGCATAATCCATGGGGGACTTCACACCCAACACCGTTGAACTATGCTCAATTGCAACAGTTTTGTTCCGTATTCGTTGTGGCCACTCCGACCGGTACCACCCCAGCTGCCCAACTCAAGGGTACGAATGTGGTGCGTTCCGAAGTACCACATCAGGCCTTGGCACTGAGCTTACAGAACGAACAACGGCAAACGGTTGAGAGTGATGTTACAGACTCTGAAAGTGACTTGATGGGAACTCGCTCTATTGTTCAATCGTTACGAGTGATGGCACAGCAATATTCGAACGAAGCTGATGACATCGAATTGAGCATGCTCTATGGCATGAGCCAAGATATTTTGCAGATCCACGAAACACTATCGGAAAGCCAAGAAGAACAAACACTGGTTTTGGCAGTCGATGAAGTCTTTTCTCAGGGGGACTTCTTAATTCGAAGCTAGTATTGTTCTTTGGCTTTCTCGATATCGTGGAATTTTCAACCACCTTGCGCTTTGACAATCCACTGTCGCAAGGTGGTTATTGTATATCCGTCAGCCCGTTAACTGCCTTGTTTAAAGCTTCACGGAAGTTATTCAAGAACGCTTGTCCGCCACCAACAAAAACGTTCAACACTTTACCGTCTCGATCGATGATGACTGTCTGTGGAATCGAGGTAGCCTGATAACGTTGGGCGGCCACACCATCAATATCCAATACGATCTTGGTGTGAAGCTTCAAGCGTTCTAGGGCAGATTTCGCTCGTTCGGCAGGTTCTTCTAAGTTGACAGCTATCAGCTCAACCTGATCCGCTGGAAAGTCGGCCAAAATCTTGTCAACTTCGGGCATGGTTTGCATACAGGGACCGCACCAGCTGGCCCAGAAATCCAAGACGACGATTTTACCTTTTAGTTCGGAGAGTTTGAACTTATCGCCATCAGCAGTTTCTAATTCAATTTCTGGTGCAGGTTGCCCAACCAGTGCGCTCTGTTCGCCAACTCCACCACCCCCTTCATCACCTGGATCTTCCATGGGAGATTTGGCCAAATTGAGTTTCCAGGGATTTGAGGCGAGGTCAGCTGCTTGCGAATTCGCATTTGGTCCAAACAAAATCAAATCGATATCGTTAACGGCCAAATTGCATTTGCCTAACAGTTCGTTGGTACCCTGTATCGCTTGCTCTGAAACTGCCGAAGGCTTAAAGGACATTCGCAATCCATTTCGGAACATGGCAACTACGCTTCCAGGTGGCAATTCGACCACTTTGTTTTCCGTGGCTGCTGTATCGCCAGGTTTGGCCTCTGTTGCGGGCTTGTCTGTGTTCGCTGGAGTCTCTTGAGTTGCGGGTTTGTCTCCTGCAGCCGTGGTTCCCACATCGGGCGTTTTCTCAGGCGTCGTTTTCTCAGGCGTCGGGCCAACCTGCCAGCTACGATCATGCAACCAAATGATCTGGGCTACCTTTTCAAGTGGCACTTTCACTTGTTCGAGTCGTATCTCCATCGTGGCGAACTCAGCATTGATGGCAACCAATCTGCCTCGCAGGAAATCCCCTTCGATAGAGATCAGTACATGCGTTGGCGGATCGTTCTTTGAACTGCGCGGTACCGTCAATAACCGCTCGACTTTTTTGGCCGAAGGAATCTTGCTAGAGCGAAGCTTGCGCAATTCAATCGATTGAACGGCATCGTTGTTTAGCGAGCCGGTTTCCAACTTGTCGGATTTGAACGATATTCCTTCTTCATTCACCGCTTGTAGTTGAGCGGCAAAGGCATCTCCATTTCTAAGGGTAATGCTCGGAACCATGAGTTGGCGGAGCTCGAATGGAGGCTCGACGGGCTTCTGCTCTTCTCCCATGCCGAACCCATTTACAACCTGCAATTGTTGGACGGCTTTCGAATCAGAAATCGCTTGTTGGCGACGGGCTCGTCCTCGGAAATCGAGACGCGCATCATCTGTCACGATAATGCCGACGGGTTCTTTTGCGACCGCTGGGAGCCAGCCTAGCACGGACTCATTGACGCCAGCAACAAGAACACCCTCCAGTTGGATGTCATTGCCCATGAACGCACCTTTGCGTCCAACTGTCGCTGCCGTTGTTGTGGTTGTTGTGGCCTTCACGTTGCTGCGAAATGACATCAGTGCAGTGAGTGGAAATTGAAGCGGTACTCCGGTGCTGGTCGGGGTAAACGTCACCACGCCTTGGCTTAACTGATTCCAAGTTCCTCGCCAGCGTGCACCATCAAAGAATTCGAGTTGAATACCTACAGCGATTGGATTCTCGTTGTTCTTTTTGACTGCTGCTTTTTGAGGGGATTCTTCTTCTTTGCTTAGAACGTCTTCGCCTTCCTTAATTGAATCGAACAAATCGGCAAAGGCATCTTCCTTTTTCGGTTGCCCCCCAACGGAGTTGGGTTGGGGCGTAGATTCAGGCGAGCTATTCTCTCCGGGCGCACTGCTGGAGGACATCTGAATCACCTCGGTGATTTCGTTCCAACCCAGCGAAACTTCACCGTCGGCAGTAGACAATTTCCAGCCCGATTCTGGATTCGCGGAGATTACATTGCTGGAAAGAGGTTCGATCGCATTCTTTATGACATAGCTTTCGCTAGATTTTCTGTCTGCAGGCAACTGCATCGTCCAGTTGCGAACTCGCAAGCGATCGAGGCGCAGATTTTCCGTGTGGTTAGCGATGGCAATGTGAGAGAATGTCTTGGCTTCACTGCTGGCCAGGGTCAAATCGGCCAGCAGTTTTCCGTATCCCGAGTAAACAACAACTCTTTCCGACTTCTGGTCGAAGAAAATGGCTAATTCGATGACGGACTGATTTTCATCTATCGCGTCGAGTTCAAGAATCTCCGCTTTTCCTTTGGATTGACGCACCAAGACCAATTGGCTTTGCCAAGTTTCAATGCGAAATGAGCTGTTGATGTTGGAGGCATTTTCATCGACGCCTAAGGCGATCACGAAGCCCGCTTTCCCTTCCCAGGATAGTCTCAAGTCGATCGCCCCTTTTTCAGGTAGACCAACATTTCCGATGGTGCGCGATCCAAGTTGGGTGCTTACTAGCGATCCCCCTTGAATTGTCCAAGCTTCATCTCCCGAAAATGGTTTCCAGACACTTGGGTCGCGCGGGCCTTGGAAAATCCACTCCACGCTATCTGAGTTTTTGACCAGGCGACTGATGAGGCTAGAAGAAATCTGCAAGTCGCCAAAAGTTTGACTCTTAAAGGTAATTTTTCCATCGGTCCAGTTGAGCAAATCGCCCGTTAGTCGATCGCCCGATTGCAATTCCAACGTAAAGGGAGATGCAACTTTATTCGCATTCGGGTCTTGTCCCAATTCAAACCCGCGAATGCGATCGATGGGAACATTCAGAGGTGTCGAAAAGTGGGCGGATTTCCAGCCGAGAGAGTCGTTCGACTCTAATGCAACAGGCTCACCGTCAACGAAATCGCCATTACTTAAACGAAGCCGAGGTTTTAGCGGCGTTGAGGCAACTGGTTGGGTTGTCTGCGGATCTTGTCCAACACTTACTCCAATGGCTTGGCCTTGAACAACATCTACCACGACTTCGACAGCCTGTTCTTGAGCAGCCTGCATAGACGAAGTTAATGTTACGAAAACCAAACTCAGAGCGATGAATGCTCTGGGGGCATGTTGGTAATAAAGACTAAGATGCGGACGATTCATTGGTATTCGTAACCTGAGGATGGTTTTAGCGTTCGTAGATCGGCAGGAAGCGATAGTTGAGGGCTAGAGCCAGCAAGCCCATCGAAGTACCGATGGCTGGGCCCATTTGACCTGAAAAACTTCCATCGGCCTGTTGTAGAGCTTTCAGTTCGCGGATGGTCTTGGTGTTCCATTTTCTCCAAGCTGTGACGTCACCTTGGAACAGGGCTTGTGCCTGATAGTAGCGGGTGTATTCAGGCCAAGCATTGTTATTGGAATCGAGTGAGTTTGCGATGTAGTTTAAGGTGGAGCGATAAGCCTTCTCATCTTTGCGTTTAGAAATAGCGAACACCAAGGTGCAAATCGAGGAGCGTGCCAATGATTCTTCAAAACCACCAAATCCACCCGAGTAACCGACTGAACCGCTGGTACTGGTCATACTGGCAAAATAGTTGATGGCTTGATCGATCGCTTCATCGGGAACTTCAATGCCCGCGTTGCGAGCAGCCAACAATCCCATTAGGACAGCCCCGCTGACGCTGGTGTCAGCATCTCGAGCATCAGGTGAATATCGCCAAGCATGAAACGGGTTTTTCTTTTGTGAAGTAATGGAAGTTCGCACGGCTAGTTCCAACGCTTCACCTAGGGAGCGTTGTTTGGCTTTATTTCCTTCCGAACCTTCCCAGAGTAAACGGTCATCCACGGTACCGTAGGCTTCTGCCAGAGCAAGCATTGCAAAACCATGATGGTACATGCTGCTTCCTATATACCCCGTATCTTTGTTCTGGGCACTAATGATGCTACGGAGGGCTTTGCGAATGTTGTTGCTGTAGGGTCCAAAGTTTGGGTCTTCGCCTGAAGCGAGAAAGGCCATAACGGCCAAGCCGGTGGAACCTGGGCCAGATTCACCACCGCCGCTCCAACTTCCATTGGAATCTTGTGTGGTAACGAGATACTTCAAGCCGCGGTCGTACATATCGCGAACATCGCGAGGTACTGCGTCGCCTGTTTGTAAGTCAGATGGCTGGGCCATCACCACCGGCAGGCTCGCCAACAGGCAGTACACGATAAGGGTAGAAAGCACGATACGTATCATTAACCTAAGCCCCCTGCGTTGCGTTTGACGGGTGCTTTTTTAGCCCCATCTCCAGCTTCTTCTTTTTCTACTTCTGTGGCTTCCTCTTCCTCAGCTGGTTCATCAACCTCGTCTTCAAACTTGGCTCCTTGCCCTTCGAGCATGGATTTCCAACCTTCTACCTGGCTCCGCTTTTGGCGATAGAACTTCACTTGTTTTTCGTCCAAGAATGTTTTGAGCTTGGATTCAGGCAAGGTATACATGGCATAATCAACCAGATAGACACGGTATTGGTTGATGACCTTTTTCCCTTCCAAACGATCGAGCACTACGTTGGTCAGAGCCTCACGCTGTTTGCTAAGCAAGGGCATGGTTTTCTCTAACGCACAGATTTGGACTTGAACGATGGCCTTGTTGATCAACCGTTGGCGGCGAGCCAATTCTTTGTCCCACAGTTCCGCTTGTTCTGGAGTCAACATATTGTCGAGGACGCCATGAAACAATGAGGTTTCATCCAAGATGCCCTTTTGGACAAGCTGTTGTATGGGGGAAATGATGCGTGAGATTTCACCCACTTGTTCATTCACAGGTTGCATGTTGCGAGTCTTGAATCGGGCTTCGTCGACCATGCGAAAGAAACGGGCCAAGTCACCTTCAAGAGCTAATTTAAGTTTCTTCTCTTGCAGCTCACTAATGGGAACAACTGACTTGAGGTTTTCAATTTCAAGTTGGGCTTGGCTCTCTACCTGTTCCCGATAATATTGCTCAGTGCGGCCTTGCAATGCCCATGATTCGAACCAACTCTGTTGGACCACGTTTGCACGCATTGCAAATTGCGCCAAGCATGCTTGCTGCAATGCGGCAAGACTACTGAAGGCCATCATTACACACAGCAAGCTGCGATGGAACACGGCGAGCCTCGCATCTTTCCGCAACAAGTATTTTGTCGTTTCACCGATCATGGCCATGCCTAATCTTCGATAATCTCTAGCTCTTCCTCACTGGATGAGCCAAATTGAACTTGTTGCAATCCTTGGAATATCTTTCGCTGATACTTGTTGAGATGCTTGAGAACCGGCGTGAATGACATGTTGGGGATGTACTGGCCATACCGCAGATAATTCAGTGGTTCCTGTGGAAGAGAGTTCATCTTCACGACGACTTTTTCGACCTCTTCCCGTTGTTGCGAACTCAACATTAAATGATGATCGAGGATCGCAATCGTTGCATCTACTTCAGTCTGTTTCTCGAACGCAACCCTAGCTTCGACTTCCGTTTGGTAGGCCGCCCATTGCTCCTCCGACAAAACGGTTTTCAAATCGGTTTCGATCAATTTTGTCAACACATCGCGGAACTTATTGCCAGGTACATCAGGAAATCCCATTGGGACCACGGACAAGTTGCGAGCTAACTTCTTGCCTTGATCGCTTTCCAGTCTTTGATTGAGCCATTTACCATCCCAGGTATCAAACGTTTTTACTTGCTCAGGGGTTAGAGTACAGGCACGACGCAAAAGCGCTCGTTCGAGCTTTAGAACTCGCATCAATCGACTCAAACGGGGATCGAGGTCAACATCGTCAGCATTCTCGCCCCCCTCTGCTATCGCTGGCATCGCGCCAGGTGCAATGCGTAAAGCTGGCGCCATACGTATTGCGGGGACAGGAACGGCTACGTCGACCATAACCCGTTCCTCTACTTCTACAGCCTCTTTGTCATCTTCTTTATTTTTGTCTTTGGGCTTGTCCTTGGGTTCCTTCGGCTTCTTGCCAAAGAAATCATCGAACATATCCAACTCTTCATCCTTGTCGGCATCGGGTTTAGCCTCACCGGTTGGTTTCGCACCCTGGTCTGGCTTGGCTTCCTCAGCTGGTTTAGCATCCTGAGTCGGTTTTTCCGCCGGTTGCTTGTCCTGAATAGGAGCAGGGGCGGGAGCTGGGGCTGGATCTTGACTCAATAGATTGCATTCGGATGCCACGCAGAGCATCCCGAATGCAATCCGATGAATCGCAATGCCAATCGTTCGATAGTATTTTGGCAAGAGTTTCATCGATCAGTTCCCGGATTGTTTTTCCAGAGAGTTGAAGTACTGATCCAAACCAGAACGGAATTCTTCAGGTAACTGAGTGCCCGATTCTCCAGTGGTGCTCTGAGTCTCACGGTACTCGCGGTCTTCTTTTTCATTGATACCTGCTCCGGAAAGGGCCGCAGCTAAATCGCTGGTCGTGCCTTCGCCACCACCACCTGGGCTCGAACCACCTCCGCCACCACGCGCTTTCGGATTGATCTTCTTAGATTGAAGAAGAAGTTCGATCGCTTCGGTTTCAGCCGCGATGGTTATCTTGCCTGTTTCGTGCGTGTAAAGAAGATCTTCTGCTTGTTGCATGACTTCTGTTACTTGAGCTAACAACTGCATCTCTTTTTCGAAGTGCACTTGGGCTTCTGGCAATTGTTCGATTCGTCCGATAACTTTCTCGACACGATCAGCCAAAACGCCTTGCTTGTCGCCAAGTTTGTTGGCGGTTTCTTCCGAAACTTTAGGCTCCACACCTTTCTTGGCTTGTTCGGCAACGCGAGTTTCTTCCCGCAGATTGACTTCAGCTTCCAAAATTTGCAGTACTTCCAACACGATACTTGGTGGAAGGCTATCGCGGCTCTTGGAACCAGGGCAGCTACCCTTGCAAGCAGGATCGACAAGGTCGTCTGCCCAGCGATCGAGATTGTCGGACCAAAATTCTGCTTGAGCAATCGAGAGACCTTGTTCTTTCGGAATGTCGTCAGCCAAAGAGCGGACGCCACTGAGAACATCGAACTCTTTCATTTCATCCAGAACCAATTTGAATTTCTTCAATGGGCGACGGTCAAAGTAAGCTTGCATGTCGTCCATGATGGCCGACAAAGTATCAGCGCTTTTCGCTTCAACTTTGGTGAGTTCTGACAACACACTCTTATCTTCATCCGCTAAGCCGGTTTTTACACCGAAGGTCGATGGAATTCGATCGCCGATGCGATTTGCGACTTGAAGTTGTTCACGAGAAGCCGCCTTCAAACGTTTTACCAGTGTGCTACCTTCCAAGTTACCGAGAAGTTCGCTCATGTCGTCAGCGAGTTTTTGGAATTCGGCCAACAGCTCATCTTGTTGTTTGACAGCTTCCTGAACGGCTTCTTCTTGGTTTTGAGGAGGTGGTGTCTTACCAGTTCCAGCTACCGTAGTCGTTGGAAGAGTGAAGCGACCTGGTTTGTTGGACTTGCTTCCACCTTGGCCATCATCTGGCTTGTTCTCTTTAGGTTGTTGCGAGGATTCCGCATCCACTAAAGCGGGAACGGTTGGAGGTGGTGGTTGATCTTTCTTGTCTTCCTTATTGCCACCTGATGCAGAACCAGTGTCACGCACTTGGCCGGCCATTTCTGATGACTTGGTCGAGGCAAGGTTCTCACCTGGTTCGCTCTTTGACGCTTTGTCGAGCAGATCGGAAACATTTGGCATGCGGTTGGCTGAAATATCATTCAAAATCGAGAGCATTTCTGCCCATTTATCCAAATGGCCAACGCCAATTTCAGAGTTCCGTGACGCTTGCTTCAGAAGTTGTTGGCCCGTTTGCCCGAGTTGCGTCAAGCGACGAGCATTGGCCTGTTCGGCAGCAGCTTGGGCTTCTAGTTGCTTTCTCATTTCGTCCGTATTGAGTTCGTCCGCACTCATTTCACGCAAGCGTTTGTTGGTTTGATTCAACTGAGTTTCACGATCGCGCACTTCGAGTGCTTGACGATGCCAACGATTCAATTGCTCGGTCACCCATATCGCATGTTGTTCGGGGGAAAGAACGTAGAGAATATGTGGAGCTGAGTAGACGCGATTGCGATTGGGTAAATAGTCTTCAACCCAAACACGCAGCTCAATGGGTTGTGGCTCAATGTTGTTATCTTTTGCAGTGAAGACAGCGTTGAGTTTCATCGATGCGTTTTCTGGTCCACCAGCGGCTAGGACAAGTTCTCCTTGGGCAGGTTTCTCAACCAGGGCGCTTTCTAACCCTTTCCATTCGAGGCCCACGCGTTTCACGCCAAAATCGTCCATCGCTGAAAGATCGAAGTTGAGTTGCTCCGAATCAAGGACAACTAGTTGGCGACCTAAGCCTTCGACATTCAGTGATGGGGCTTCGTCGGCGAGTCCTTCCACCTTTAACGTGAGCGGTTCGCGATTTGACAAACGATCAACGTCCACCCATTCCATGGTCCAACCTGGATTGGTCCCTTCAGCCACCAACTTCACAGGCGTTACGAAGCGATTTTCTTTCGCTTCGACAGGTTGCGAGTCGACTTTAGCCGAGGTGAGTGTTTGGCTGACAGAGGCTTCCACGTTTACCGACGATCCGATGACTGCTTGAATGGTTCCACTGCGAACTTCACGCTTCACAGGTTCTTTGATCTGCAGGTATTCGGGCAGCTGAATTGTGGCTGACATCCCAGCAATTTCAGGACGTAGCTTGGGAACAACTTGCATGTTGTGAGTGAGATCACCAACGCGTAGATGCATTGAAGTTGCATCTGTTAGGGGAGGCATTTGAAGTTGGTATTGGTCGTTTTGCAAGTCTGCAGACAACGGAGCATGGTAGGGAAGGGTGGCCTGAGCTTTCGCAGGTTGCCAACGACTAGCAGGATTCAACTTGAGATTGAGAGGAACTTCTTCGCCGTGGGGCACGACCCAACGCTCAGGCAAGTTTTCCAATTGTGCAAACGTGTAACGAGGAGTGTTCGTCCAGGGAGCGAAGAATCGGAGCCATGAGTTCGAAGCAGCTTCCGGAACCACTACTAAAGTTGTAGCTGCCAATGCAAACAGAGCGCTTGCGGCAATCGACCAATTTCGATAACGGCTGGGGGGCGCGGCTTTGGTGAGGTCACGACCTTTGGCTGATTCGGCAACTTGACGCATAGCGGCAGCACACAAAGCAGGCGAACGTGCTTGTTCGCTATCGCTGGTCGCAAGTTCGATAACACCTAGCAATTGGTCGCCGATGTTTGGCTCGCGTTTTCGCAACAGTCGAGCCACTTGTTCTAACTTGCGATGTCCCCAGACCCAACGATGGAACGCGTAGGGGACCATCGCCCACACAGCGATCACGGAGAGAAAAATGGCGCCGCGAATTTGCCAAGGTGTATTCCAGATGCGTTCTGCAACAAACACCGCCGCATAAGCCAAGAAAAGTCCAGCGGTTGCCATCGCAACAAACTCGACCATCTTGGTAGTCCATACCCGCTTACGAAATGCTCCCAACTGTTCCTTCAAAGAAGGTGGGATAGTCAATCGTGTCGACGACGATGTCGTGCTCATCCTTAATTCCTCAGGCGAATAGTGAATACTAAACGAGTCCCGCCCATTTTCTACCAATCCAAAATACGGCCATGCCCAGTATCAATGTACCCGCAATAGCAGGGTGACTCCATAATTGAACCCTACGAATCTTCTCAGGTTGCTCAGGAAGTGCAGCTAATCTTTTGACCGCATCTTCCAATTGATCCAAGCGAAGCGATTGTCCGGAGGTCACGCGAGCCAATTCTTCCATCACTTCAGGCCGTGACGGCTTACCAATCTTCTCCAAAGCGCCCCCTTGCACAAAAAGAGTCGCTTCGAGGCTATCTTTCGTTTCCGCACAGCGAAGCACGAGACGATGTTGTCCAGATTCAGTGGGAGTAAACGGACCACTAAAGGCACCCCAATCGCCCCCTAAGGCAGAGAGTTGAACATTCTGAGTTTTGCCGCTGGGGGATATCACTCGAACGCTAACATTGCCCTTAGACAATGGCTCGCCGCTGGATTCCATTACGTTGGCGTTAAAGGTAAGCGTCTGATTCACTTGTGGTTGTTCAGGTGAATAATACAAACGCATCGCAGCCCCTTTCGCCATATTGCGTTGATAGGCCATCCAACGCACAACTTGGCCCCAAAAGCGATAGTGATATAAATCCTCGACACCTTTTCGCCACCGCCATGCCCCGTCGGTTCCCATGTAGAGAACTTTTCCATTGCCAAAGGTTCTAGTGGCCAAGAGTGGAACGCGTCCATATTGATTCGACACATCTTGATGGACCGCCAATACTTCACTTCCCGCTTTCGCGCGGATTGACGGCGCATACCATTGGAAGCCGGGCAAGTTCTCCCAGACTTGGCTGTTATCCTCTTCGGTATCAGCAAGTTTGGTGAGCAAACTGCGACGTCCCAACTCTGTTAACTCAAAGTGGCTCGGAGTTCTTGAGCCCCAACCACCAGGTTGTGTTGGATCCATGATCACGGGATAGAGGGCTTCAAGTTCCGTATCAGCTAAGGTTAGTTGTCGGCCTTGCATCCCTGGCATAAAGACCAAGCCGCTGGCTTGCTGTTCGACCAAACCTTTTAACAAGCGGCATTGTTCGGGGGTGAGTTGATTGTCGCCAACTCCAACATCGCCGAGAAACACCACGTCATATTGAGCCAATTGGTCGAGGCTTTCAGGAAAGCCTTTGATGTAATCTTTGTTGCCACCACCGACTTTGCTCAGGCCAGGATGAAACAATAAGCAATCGACTTCAACGCCCGGATCGCGCGACAAAGCGTTGCGCAAGTAGCGATACTCCCAACGCGGAAGTGACTCGACAACTAGCACTTTGAGTTTCTCTTCACGGATGGCAATCGGCGCCGTGAGTTCGTTGTTATCAGCAATGGTTTCTTCGCCATGTTTGGGGATAGTCAGAGTAACCGTAAAGTCACCCGTTGAGGTCGGTTTCCAAATGAACGCATCGGATGTGCGGCCCATGGGTTGAATGCGAACGGGTTGTTCAATGACAGTACCATCGCTGATCTTTATGTTTGCCGTCATAGTCTGTTCGCGAGGCAGCGAGCTTTCCACAGTGAAGGGAATACGAACCGTTTTTCCCGCGATGCCAAACGTCGGAACATCTAAACTCAGCAATTCCAAGTCAGGCAAACGCGTTGGGCTGCCTACTGCAGCGCTGAGAATTGGAATCTGTTCCAAACGCATCTTCATAGCAGCTTGCACAGGTGGTGGGCCACTATTCCAATCGCCATCGCTCAGCATCACCACAGCTCGCAACTCGGGATAATCTTGGATTGCCTTATCGAGTGGCGCGTGGAGATCGGAGCCTCCTGTAGCTGGATCAGCGTCGATGGTTTTAAGAACTACTTCAAAACGGTCCTTCAAGGACTCCCAGGCTTTGGGATCTAGCCAGGGAGTGACCGCGTCGGAGCGAGTCAGTGGTGAACTTCCACTATTGCCTGCACCGTTACCTGCGGGAAGAACGTCACGCGTGGCCATACTTCCGGAGCGATCTCCCAGAATCATGACCACCGGTTTACTATTTGGCCGGAATCGCTCAATCCATTCAGGCTGGTTCAATAGAATCACCGCCCCAGCAACCAACAGTACTCGAAGTGTTTCCAGAATCAAAAATGAAGTGCGGAAGCCTGATCGACGGTAGGCGATATAGCTGAAGACAGCCGTTGCCGCCACGGCTAATACGCTCAACAGCAGTGTCCAAGTGGACCATTGAAATAGCAAAGTTGATTCGCTCATGTCGCGGCTCCTTGTGGTCTAGCCAACTTCGGAACACAGAGAGCAGCTTCAACAATCATGGCAATAATCATCGCGACCAAAAAGAGACGCCAAACTTCTTGAACGATCGAAGAAGCAGCGTCGGCTTGAGTATCCACTCTTGAAAAATCTAATCCATCAAACAGCACATCGACTTTTTCGTTTACCAGGGTGGTAGTTCGATCCTCGGCTGCAGACCGATTGATAGCCACAAGGCGTTCATTGATTTGATAAACCCCACTGTGATAAGCGAATTCTGTTGATAGGGTGCTTTCATCTCCGGCCAATCTTTGCCAGTTCGAATCGTTAAATGCCAATGCGGACTCGCCTGCAACCACAGAGCGTGTGTTGCCGAGCGAGCCCATACCCGCATCTAGGGCACGTTGGATCATCGCATAAATAACAACGCCATTGCGGGCGACGTTCGACGTTTCAGGCGAAAGTGAAGAAGCGCAGAAGTAAACTCCACCTACGTCAGTCGGAACATGCACCAACCATGGTTCGCCCGTTGACAACGTGGCTAGATTAACACCTTCGCCTTTCCAACTTGCGTAACCTTTGGTTTGCAGTTGTCCAACAGGCAATGATGTTCCTGAGCGCGTAGCGGCGAGCAGGTCATCGTCACCGCGCCATTGATCGATAGTAGGAGCCTTGTCAGGCGTCATCCATTGCATCCATTTGCCACCTTGGAAGTCGGCCGATTTTTCACCCCAGCTAGGAACGCCAAGATCTGCACCGTCAACGTCGGGCGGGAAGAAAATGACTTGTCCACCACGTTTTACAAACGCGGAAACGTCTTCTGCGACAGACCCCGATGGTAATGGTCCTTGCCACAACAGCAAACCAGCGTTCTCCCATTCAACCTGCGAGAGCTCATCAAGTGACACGGTTTGAACGGATACACTCTGTCGAGGATCAGGGCTTATGCTGGCTGCCAGAGAGAGAGGTGCCGTCGACTTTTCCGATTGGCGAACGACCACAGTGCGTCGAGCGGGAGGTTCGTCAAAGACAAAGAAAAACTGATTATCGGCCAAATTGGAGTCTGCAGGAATGGAGACCTTACCCCAGCCTCGTTTTTGACCATTCTGTAAGGCGATGCGATGATCTTTGAGTTCGGTGGCCTGTCCCGAGATATCCACTTCCAGCTGGGTGGTGACTCCTTCGATTTCGATATCGACAGGCACTTTCTCGGCGCTGTTGGAGGTTTCATCGCGGCGTATTTCGAACGAAATAACCAGCTCACGATTCCGCTCGTCCCCTTCAAGATGAGCATCTGTCGCGCGGATGGTGCGGTTGTTGGCAGGCGATTGGGGAAAAGCTACGAGGTAAATTCGAATGGGTTGTGGAAACTCTTTGATGGTATCGCGAATGGCTTCCCATTGTTGATCTTTCTCATTCCAATCGCTTTCCTGCAAGTCCGAGCAAATCCAAATATCGGTTGCTCCCGGCTTGTTAAGTTTTAGGTACTCAATCGCTTGCGTAAGCATGCCGGGTACATCGCTCGAGGCGCTCGTTGCAGCAGTACGGGTGGTTTCGAAAAGTTGGTCTACCTTCTCGAACTCTTGCGGAAGTTTGGCAACGTTGTCGATAAGCACCCAACGGTTGGAATTGAGAGTGCTCAAGGCGTCCTGTAATTGGCGAGAACCCGATTCCAATTTCGAAAGACCACCAACAGGACCTTGTTGCAACATACTTGGCGAACGATCAAACAGGACCATGGTCATGTCCGATCTCGCTCCGCTGGTAAGTCCAAGCCATCCACTGGCGAGTGGTCGAGCGATTGCCAAAATGAGTCCTGCGATGGCGAGCATGCGCATTGCCAAGATGAGCCATTGCCGAAGCTTGGCATAACCGCGAGACATTCTGTTGGCAGCCAACAGAAACATCATGGCGCCCCACTGTTTCGTTTGATAACGCCATTGATTGACCAAATGAATGATCAGCGGAATCAAGAATAGGGGGAGAGCTAAAAGTAGCCAGGGTTGAAGAAAACTCATCGTCGACCGCGCCCCCGACTTCGATCAATCAGAAAGCGAGTCAAAACACTTTCGTATGTTTCGGAAGTATCAATACGTTGGTAGTCTACGGCAGTGGCTAAAACAACATCCTTTAATTCAGCCAAATAGGACTTTAACGCTTTGTGATAACGGTCCGCGATTTCACTCGGCTCAGCAAAAATGGCAGGCCCACCTTCTAAGTCGATAAACCTAGTGGGGCGTTGAAACGGAAAAGAAAGCTCTTCCGGATCCAGCAAATGAAAGGCAACCACATCGTGATGGCGAAATCGCAAGTGCTCAAAACAATTGCGAAGAACGGCAGGTTCGAGGAACAAGTCCGAGAGAATGATAACCAAAGCGCGTTGGCGAACCGTCTCTGCAATTTCGTGCAGGATCACATCCAGCTTCGTTTCGCCGCTCGGCTTGGCAAGTTCGAGCGTATCGAATAGTAGCTTAAGATGGGCGGGGTTTCGCTTCGGAGGAATGCTCTGAACGATCTTGTCGGCAACGCAAGTGAGTCCGACGGCATCCCCTTGCTGCACCGCCAAATAGGCGAGTGACGCAGCCAAATGGTTGGCATAATCCAATTTGGTCATGCCCACACTGCCGAAATTCATGGAGCCAGAAGTGTCCACGACCAGACAAAGCCGCAAGTTCGTATCCGCTTCGAACTCTTTAACGTAATAGCGATCGGTTCGTCCATAGGTGCGCCAATCAAGTCTTCTAAGGTCGTCACCCGGAACGTACTTGCGATACTCGGCGAACTCGACGCTGGCGCCACGGTGCGGACTAACGTGTCGTCCGGAGACTTGGCCCAACATCGGACGACGCGCCGACAACGGCAACCTGGCTAGGCGACCCAACACCGCCGGATCGATGAACGAACGTGTTTTTCGATCAGTCAACATGCAACAATCTCAATGAATTCACGACTCGAATCAACGAACTTGACCACTATTTCGCACTATCATCTGTCGTTTCTTTGATGAGTCGATTCACAATTTCACGGGCAGAGATTTGTTCCGCTTGGGCGGCAAAGGTCGTAATGATTCGGTGCGTCAAAACGGGAACAGCTACATGCTGAATATCTTCCAAACGCACCATATAACTTCCCATCAGAGCGGCTCGTGATTTGGCACCGAGGATCAAGTTTTGAATGGCGCGAGGTCCAGCCCCCCAGGCAACCAACGGCTTCAACCAAGCTGGTGAAGTCTTGTCGCTTGGTCGGGTCTTGCGAACCAGGCGGGCTGCGTAGGTATAGATGTGCTCTGGAACTGGGATTCGTCGTACCAGATTCTGGTGGCCAATAATATCTTGTGCATTCATGAGATGGGTAAGCTCAGGAAGATCCCCACCTGTCGTGCTACGAGCAATTTCGATTTCTTCCGCTTCACTGGGGTAATCGAGTTCGATCAACGACATAAAGCGGTCAAGCTGGGCTTCAGGCAACGGATACGTACCTTCTTGCTCGACGGGGTTTTGGGTTGCCAAAACCATGAAAGGAGGTGGCAAAGTAAAGGTTTTACCAAGAATGGTAACGCGTTGTTCCTGCATCGCTTCCAACATCGCTGCCTGTGTTTTAGGTGGAGCGCGGTTAATTTCGTCTGCTAGAACGATATTGGCAAACACTGGTCCCTGAACGAACTGAAACTCGCGGCGACCTTCAGCGTTCTCTTGCAAAATATCGGTGCCGGTAATGTCCATCGGCATAAGGTCTGGTGTGAATTGGATGCGGGAGAACTTTAAGGAGAGTGTTTCTGCCAGTTTGCTTACCAACAAAGTCTTGGCCAAACCGGGCACACCCATCAACAATGCATGGCGTTTAGCAAACAGACAGATGACCAATTGCTCGATAACATCGTGTTGGCCAATAATCACTTTGCTCAGTTCTAATTTCAATCGTCCATAGGCATCTCGGAGACGGTCGATCGCCTGAACATCATCATCAGTCAAATGTTGCTGGGCGCCGGTAGTTGCTTGCGACATGAACAATATTCCTCAAGGTGCTAATGAAATGCTGATGGATGATTTTCTAAAGAGCTCAGTATAACTTCAATCTATTCCAGCGAGTGAACCACGGTAACGGTGATCAATTTGCGGAGAGATTCAAGGTCCGTACCCACAACCGCATTGCGATCCAGAGGACGGGTAGAAGAAGTGGTTTGAACCATTTGACCGTACATATTTTGAACTTGTTGGATTGGCATAGCGGATGTCGATTCGGTTTCACGAATGGAAATGACCTTCGCGAAAGTTTTGCCTGTTGCAGCAGCGATATCTTGAGCCTTGGCAATCGCTTCGTCATACGCTTGCTTAATTGCCGTTTTACGTTGTTCAGCGGAAACATCGCCAACTAGGACAACGTTCATACCGCCGCCCGAAGCGCTGCTATCCACGTAATAACCTTGTTGCATCGCCATTTGTTGCAGGGATTCCACTTTATCTCGCAGATCATCAGAAATATCCGACTCGATGTTCTTGCCAACGAGATCTTTTTCTTTGACTTGCTCGCGAAGAGCTGAGACTAACAAAGCAATAGCGTCTGGATCGGTGGTCGGAAGAACCCAATCGGCTTGCAACTCCGCCTTAGCAACATAAATGATGGGAAGATCTTCTGGATCAACACCGCGATTGTTGGCCTGTTGTAGGATACGGGCTCGTATCGACGCCGAGGGGTAATTGGGTGGGAAACCGTCGTTTTGTTCCAGTTTGGTATTCGAAAAGTGGATCGACTTTTCGTCGGCCTTCAGTTCGGCTAAAGATTCTCGAACCTTTTCTTTGTGTGTTTGCAGAAGCTTGATCGCTTTCTTGGCCTCATCGGCTTCTGCTTGCATCGTCACTGTGAGACGAATCTTGGTGGGCACGACCTCGATGGTGGCTGAGCCGGTTGTCTGCAGGCCGTTTCCAACTTCAACCTGGGCTGATGCAACATTAACGCCTCCATTTGCCCATACTCCTAGGCCGAACGCCGCCGTCAAAATTAAACGGCCCAAAATTGCATCATGTCGCATGTAACGCTCCCATATTCGTGGATGTTGTCCAAACATCTGGCTCGGGTGTTTGGCCCGAAGTGTTTTCGTGTCCGGTACCTTCGGTAGACGCCAGAGAACAACATCAAGTTCCCTCTTTACGGCACAGAACCATGCCATCATAACCATGCATCATGTCTGAACGGCGAATTCGAATCAAATACCATTGACGCAAAAAACGTCATTCGGGCAGCAAAAACCGCGCCAAAGCCCGAAAAATCGGCTTTCGTCCGGTGGTTTTCTCGCCCAGAAGGCTGGTTTTTTGCCCAAAACGCTTTCGGCTACTTTGTTCGTGAACAAGTAAAAGCACTTCCAGCAATCTGTTTCAGTAGGTCGATTTTCGCGCAGGGTTCAGGCGTTGTTGCTCAGAATTCGAGCAACTAACGCACGATCGAAACAACATGGCGACACCGATAGAGAGTTGTTACTTAAGTGGTTCAATACGAGTCCTGACGGGCCACATCAAGTTGCGATGTAAGAACTCGAAGGTACCTTTTCCATGGATCGTATGAGGGCCATCAAACCATTCGATCGTGGTCCGTTCCGGTATCTTTAACTTGAATGCATACAAGTGCCGAATCTTGGCGTATTCATATGCTACCGTCCAATCATCGGCGACTCCATCGTTATGACCTCGCTCAACCATAAAAGGGCGAGGCGCAATCAACGAGGCCATTTCGGCATAGTTGAACGTACTCCCTAGGTCGAATTCAAAAATCTCATACTCACCAAAGAACGTATACGAACGAGGATTCAACGTGGAAGCGTTTTTATCTACCCATTCATTGAAATCAGCCGAACAAATCGACAGTTTATAATCAGTCACCAAAGCGGGAACTCGCATCGCCGTCTTGCCACCGTACGATAAGCCATAAAACCCAATACGATCGCCATCGACAAACTCTAATGTTTGTAACCAATCGACAATTTGCTGGTGTTGAGGCGTGATGATGGAGAAAAGTGTTTTCTTAATTGGGTTGGCTTTGCGTTGTAGCGAGCGGAATCGATCGGTGAAGATGTATAGATTCTGCGGTGCGAAAGTAATGAAGCCTCGTTCGGCAAGTTTGGCGGAGAAGGCTTTGTAAGCTTCATAACCTTTTTCGCCGATCGTATCTTGTGGCCGTCCTTCTAAACCATGTTGGCAAACAACCACGGGCCGCTTTTCACCTTGCTTCAGATCCTTTGGCAACAACAAGAGTCCATACGCGAAGACATCTGGATACACATCCAATACAACTTCGTAACAGACCCATTTGTCCGTCTCTTGGTACAAACGCGTCTGTGGTCGAAACGGCAAAACCTCGTCGTCAAAGCGACCGATAACGTTTTCGTAGAAATGATCGCGCAGTTGAGCGGATGATTTTTCATACATCTCCATAGAACTATAGTCGAGCTTACTGACGGTATTCGCTTGCCGAAGATAATGGCTATCTCGCAGCAAGTTCTGGGAATGCATATTGAGTTCGGAAATCTTCCGCTGCAAATCTTGATTGGAGAGATCGTTGAGATCCTTTTCGTACTTGGAATCAACTTTCGGCGTATGATCTGAAAGCTGAATCTTCGCGGTGGGAGAAAGTGCTTCAGCCAAACTCTGCAACGTTTCAAGAGCTGCATAATCGCCCGTCCCGTTGTTGCAGATTTGTAGGCTGGCTGATTGAGTTGCTGTGCCTACCGGAAGAAGCTCAAGTCCGCGTTGGAACTCATTGCGCACGTTCTCGATAGCAGGGGTTGCTAAGCGATATGGAGCACCTTTGCCACCCGCAAATTCAAAATCGGGGGCGGCTGCGGCTTCGATAATGGCACGTCGTGGCGCAATAAGTGACAACAATTCTGCATCACCGAAATGTTCGAACAAACCAAAAGCGTTTCGATCAAGTGGCTCTTGCCAAAGTTGATCGCGCGATTCAAAGTAACCGCTCACAACCGTTGCATCGATTTGGGTGTCGATAGCTGATGTGTACAGTGCGAGCATGCCTCCTTCTCCCCAACCGATTATGCCGATCGAACCCATGGAAGCTTTGCGCATTGTCATCCATTGCACAAGGGCTTGCAGTTCTTGAATTTCATACGCCATCATTCCTCGGCCTAATTCAAATGCACTGCGATAGAGCCATTCTCGGTTGGAGAGCTTCGGCATCCGTTCGCTGCGGTTTACCAAATGCGGGACTACGACAAGGAAGCCATTCTCCGCTAATAGACGAGCGTATTGCGAGGAGGGTTTTACACCTGCCTGGAGTCCAGCGAGTTGCTCAGGTGTAACTTCACAGTCGGGAACGGCAATGATCTGGCCCAATGGTTTGCGAGGTTGGCCATCATCATCGACGGGTAGCAGCAACAGCCCGCGACCATAACAATCGCCAAACGTCCGCCACTGCACCCGATGCGCCTTAAAGCCTTTTCCGTCAGCGATCTTCGAAGATCGATCGATTGAATCCAACATGTAGGGCGTTGTGTCCGTCGCCAGTGCATCGCGCACGCCAAGCAACTGTTTCAGCTCTATTCGCAGTTTGTTGATCTCAGCGGCATGTCCAACGGGATCGTTAGGTAATGATCTCCAAAACGCTTGGCGTGCCTGGGCCGACTCTGCAATCTTTCGAAGCAAGAAGCGATCCGCACCAGCCACAAGTTCCGAAGCAATATCCCCTTCGAGCCTCAAGCGTTCGGTTCCGGGGAGCGTTGGGGAAATTTTTAGGTTTTCTTGCGCAGGTAAGTAAGAAGAGAGCACCAAACACAACGAAACAATGCTCAGAATGAACCAAGATCGGGTAGGGGAGCGCATTGCCTAATGATCCTTGTGAGCCGGGAAGGGGAGAGGAGTTCTACGGTGAGGCTCCCAATTGTACTCATCTCAACTGCCAAATAGAAAGTCCCTGACCGAGAAGGTGCAAAAGTCTGAATTGCTCAAAGTTCAGCGGTCGCAAATGTCCCGCTTCCGTAAAGGCGCGCCTATAATGGAATGTCTGTCAGCTCTGCGGTAAGCGGTGCTTAAATCGATTTCATGCGAATTTCCGCTGGCATTTATGAATCACGACACGCATTCCCATCCCAATGCACCACAGCACTCGAAATGTAGTCATGGCTGCGCTCATGATGACGAACTGCTTAATGATGGGCATTCCTCTTTTCCCGAGCAAACAGAAGACAACTCGGCACCACGGCACTTAGGAAGACGTTTTGAGGTATCGGGGCTAGATTGCGTCGAAGAGGTGCGAGTCCTTAAAGATGCGCTTGGCCCGTTGGTGGGCGGCGAACAACATTTAGCTTTTAATGTGATTCGTGGCGAACTCCTCGTTCTGCCATCTGCAGAAGCAATCAGCGATGAGCAGATCATTTCGCGGGTGGCTCAAACAGGCATGACAGCTCGAGTGATCAACAGCGAGAAGCCCCGCACGACATCGCTTTTGAGCCAATGGAAAGTCTTCGCCGTAGCGACCTCGGCTCTATTTTTCGTGGGATCTTTTGTCACCGAAATGTTGTTGAGCGGCAAGGTTGAAGTCTTATGGTCGGAAGCAGTTGCGATCCATGGGTTAACTCGCGGGCTGTTGAGCCTTACGATACTTTTTAGTTCGGCCACCGTGGTGACCAAGGTTTGGTATTCGATTCGCAATTTGCGTTTGGACATGAACGCATTGATGTTCATCGCTATCCTAGGAGCGATCGCATTAAATCAGTGGACTGAGGCAGCGACGGTTGCTTTTCTCTACGCACTCTCGCTTCAACTCGAAGCGTGGAGTGTTTATCGGGCGAGACGTGCGATTGATAAGTTACTCAGAGATGACGTGGCCAAGGTGAGAACTATTGATCCCAGTGGCACAGAACGTGAAGTCGCTGCTGAACAACTGCAGGTTGGAACGCGTTTCATCGTCCGCCCTGGCGAGCGACTTCATCTAGATGGCGAGGTCATATCTGGCCGAGGTGAAATCAATGAATCTTTGGTTACCGGCGAGAGTTTTCCCGTATTCAAAAACATTGGAGATGGTGTTTACGCGGGCACCATCAATGGACCATCGACTCTAACCATTGCTTCGACTCGGACTGCGGACGACACTCAACTTTCCCGCATTATTCGCTTGGTAAGTGAGCATCAGGCGAAGAAAGGGGAGTATGAAACGTGGGTGGAACAATTCGCCCGATATTACACGCCTGCTGTGCTAGTCTTGGCTCTATTCATGGTGCTTATTCGATGGCTGATTTTGGGTGAGGGCGTTTCAGATGCCGTCTATAATGGGCTCGCATTGTTGGTAATCGCTTGTCCTTGCGCGCTAGTCATATCGACGCCCGTCAGTGTTGTATCTGCATTATCGTCGGCGGCGCGATATGGAATTTTGGTGAAAGGTGGGCAAGCGCTAGAACGAGTTGGAAAAGTGAATTCGATCGCTTTCGACAAGACAGGGACTCTTACATGGGGCACACCTGAGGTTGTGGAGGTTGCCGACTTTAGCGAACATGGGACGGACGAGTTATTGATGCGATTCGGCGCGGTCTCTGCTCGAAGCGAACACCCGCTAGCCAAAGCAATTGCCGCCTACGCCAAAGAGCAGGGGATATCGATTCCCGACTTGCAAAACTTCGTCGCTGTTCCAGGTTCCGGAGCGTCAGGTGAATGGAATGGTAAAACGTATCGCATCGGCTCCTTGGATTATCATTTGAACTTCCACACTCTCCCGACGCCTGCAGTCGAGATCGTCGAACGCTGGCGGAAACAAGGCTATTCGATTGTGGTGCTGAGCAGTGACCGTCATTTATGCGGTGCAATGGCACTGCGAGATCGTATTCGCTCGGAAGCTAAGCATGTTGTCACCGAACTGCAGCAGCGTGGTATGCGTTCGGTGGTTTTGCTCAGTGGTGATCATCAAGAAGCGGTGGCAAACATCGCGAAGGAGTTAGGTATCAGCCAGTACCACGGTGGCATGTTGCCGCAGGGGAAGGTGGAGTATTTGAAGTCGATGTCGGGGACCAATGGCTGCGTAGCTATGGTGGGGGATGGTATCAACGATGCGCCAGCCCTAGCGGCTGCTGACCTTGGCATCGCGATGGGAGCGGGAACTGATGTCGCATTGGAAACTGCGGATGTGGCATTGATAAACAACGATCTGCATAGCCTGGTGTGGCTGGTCGACCTATCCCGTCGTATGCTGTCGATCATTCGTCAAAACATTGCGTTCGCGGTTGGAATAAAAATATTCTTTGCCCTGTTGGCCCTTATGGGATCGGCAACCTTGTGGGGCGCCATCGCCGCCGATCTCGGTGCATCGTTGCTAGTCATTTTCAATGGTATGCGACTCCTAAAACGTTAGAGTGGAGCCACCCTTAATGGTGTGTTGCGTTGCTGAATGGGCCGTTCGATAATAGTGTACAAGGATTCGTGCGGTGGTTTGCCGTGTGCGGAACAGACACAGGGACAGAAGTGTGCAATGTGTGCGAAAAAACGCTGTAAAAACAAGGAAAAAGGGGCATTCAACTATCCTTCTTTCGCAGCCGTTAAACCTTTACATTCTTATCCAAAAAGCGCATTCACCACCCAAATTGTTAGTGAACGATCCTCAAGAAGTTCTGCTGGTTCGTCGATCACCTTAGGCGCTGCGACACCGTAATTCGGGATCTGGCAATCGTGTGAGCCAAAATAGCACATGCGATCGAAATGGAGTTTGTAGGCCTAGAGGGAGCGCCTGAGAAAGGTGTATGGGGATGACATTGAAAACAAGATTTGTAAAGACACTGGTAAGCTGCATGTTGGGAGCTGTAGCGCTTCCTCTTGCAGCCACCACTGTTGAAGCTGGTTCGCCGGCCCGCGCCGCCAAAACCAGTGCTGCAGTCGACACGACTGATTTTGATTCCGCTGTTGTGCAAGCAGGTTGCCACGACACGGGAGTGAACTGCGACTTGAACAACTGCGCCGATGGCAGTTGCGATAGTTGTGGTTGTGGAAGCGGTGGTCTGCTAGGTGGTCTGTTCGGCGGTTGCGATGCTGGATGCGATTCAGCTTGCGACGCGATGGGCTGTGACACTGGTTTGTTGGGCTATGGCATTGTAAAGCGAAGCGACCATTGCTTCGATGACTTCATCAGCCCAATGACCAACCCAGTGTTTTTCGAAGATCCACGTAACTTGACCGAAGCTCGCTTCATCTTCATTCACCACAACTTGCCAGACTCCTTGCTTGGCAACTCGGTGAATGTATACGCGATGCAATTCCGCTTGGCGTTGACAGAACGTTTGAGCTTGATTGCGACCAAAGACGGCTTCATTGATACTCAAAGCCCAATTTTGGATAGCGGTTATGCGGACATCAACGCAGGTTTGAAGTATAACCTCTATCGTGATACCAATAACGGTCGTCTGTTATCAACCGGTTTCACCTATGAGATCCCAATGGGTTCGAACCGCTCGCTGCAAGGCAACGGGAGTGGTGAATGGAACTTCTTCGTAACCGGTGGTACACGGCTTGGGCAGAAGTCGCACTGGATCAGTGCTACGGGCATCCGCGTTCCAAACGATGACAATGCCGAAAACCAAGTGGCCTATTGGTCAAACCATTGGGACCGTCAACTTGGCGATCGCCCAATCTATGCGTTCACCGAAGTGAACTGGTATCACTACATGAGCAGTGGTACAGCGTTTGGGCCAGTTGAAGGTGGTGACTTGTTCAATCTAGGTTCGGCTGGTGTGACCGGCAACGACTTGGTAACACAGGCCATTGGTGCAAAGTTGAAGCCACGACGTAACACTGAGTTGGGCATTGCTTACGAATTCCCATTGACCGAACGCAAAGGTCTATTGGAAGATCGCTTGACTGTTGACTTGATCTTCCGTTACTAAGACTCCGCCAGAGTTAGTTGCGAAAGAAGCCACGGCAAGGCCCAAGATTCCTCTCGCCGGGAGGTTCAGCTACGGAGCTGCACCTCCCGGTTTTCGTTTTGCCGCGTAGCGTCCTCGTTTAACCCGTACGCCGAAGGCTAGGCGCGTTGGATGTGTTGCAGCGTTGGAGGTGATCATGCGCGCGGCGCATTGGCGAAGTCAAACGGCGTGTAGACTGGAGCAAGATGGCGAGTCAAACGCGGCCTAGCCTACGCGCTCGTTTAACCCGTACGCCGCAGGCTAGGCGCGTTGGATGTATTACAGCGTTGGAGGTGATCATGTGCGCGGCGCATTGGTGAAGTCAAACGGCGTGTTGGCCGGAGTAAGATGGCGAGTCAAACGCGGCCTAGCCTACGGTCTCGTTTAACCCGTATGCCGCAGGCTAGGCGCGTTGGATGTATTACCGCGTTGGAGGTGATCATGCGCGCGGCGCATTGGTGACGTCAAACGGCGTGTGGGCCGGAGTAAGATGGCGAGTCAAACGCGGCCTAGCCTACGGCGTACGGGTTAAACGAGACCGAAGGCTAGGCGCGTTGGATGTATTACCAGGTTTGAGCTGATCATGCGCGCGGCGCATTGGCGATGTCAAACGGCGTGTAGACTGGAGCAAGATGGCGAGTCAAACGCGGCCTAGCCTACGCACTCGTTTAACCCGTATGCCGCAGGCTAGGCGCGTTGGATGTATTACAGCGTTGGAGGTGATCATGCGCGCGATGCATCGGTGCAGTCAAACGGCGTGTGGGCCGGAG